>Ga0233425_10000593_pt1 | contig 92399 bp, 81 predicted proteins | sample Watercolumn_Towu_2_FD_181712 | JGI IMG/M metagenome (GOLD analysis project Ga0233425, IMG submission 181712) | Freshwater microbial communities from Lake Towuti, South Sulawesi, Indonesia - Watercolumn_Towuti2014_140_MG | ecosystem: Environmental > Aquatic > Freshwater > Lake | place... | reverse complement strand
CACGGCACGGTCACCATCACCGACGACGGCCGCTTGAGCTACACGCCGGACGGGAACTACTTCGGCGCCGATACCATCACCTACACCATCCGCGACAACGGCACGACCAACGGGGCTCCCGACGCCAGGGATGCGACCGGCACGGTGAACGTGGACGTCGTCGCGAGCAACACTCCGCCTTCGGCCAATCCGGACACGGGATCGGCCGGCGAGAACGAGACCAAGCTCTTCAACGTCCTTGCCAACGACATCGATATCGACGGCGATGCCCTCACGCTCGCGGGCTTCACGGTCACGAGCGTCGCCGGCATTTCCCTTTCCACGACCCAGGCGGCAGCGGCCTTTTCGCAGTCGGGCGACGCAATCCAGTTCACGCCGGGCACGCTGTTCGATCCCTTGAACGCGGGCCAGCAGGCCACCGTCGCGCTTTCCTACACGGTATCGGACGGCCATGGCGGCACCGCGAGCAGCAGCTTTACCCTCACCATCGATGGCGCCGCCGACGGCATCGCGGGCACGCCGGGCCCGGACAACATGGTCGGGACGGGAGGCAACGACACCTTCCTCGGCAGCGCGGGCGCCGATACGATGCGGGGCGGCAAGGGCACGGATACGGTCGACTATTCGAGCTCGCCTGCCGGCGTCACCGTCCTCCTCGATCTTGCAAGAGGCTGGTTGCGGCTGCCCGGAACCGGCAGCGGCGGCGATGCGGCCGGCGACAGGCTTTATGACATCGAGAACATCGTGGGCTCGAGCTTCAGCGACACCCTGAACGGCAACGCCGAGCGGAACCGCCTCGACGGCGGGGCGGGAAATGACCGGCTGACGGGGGACTTCCTGCCAGCCGTGTTCGGCTCCAGCGCCGATACCTTCGTCTTCAAGAGGGGCTATGACGTGGATACCATCACCGACTTCCAGGATTCGCGCAGGGGACCTCAGGACATCGTCGAGCTTGCCTTCGCCGGCTTCGACGAGTTTGCCGACCTTCAGGCCCCGGGCGTCATGCGGCAGGTGGGAAGCGCTACGCACATCGACTTCGGGGACGGCGACATACTCATCTTGCAGGGCATTCGTGTAAGCCAGCTCGATAAGAGCGACTTCTCGTTTATCGTCGTGTGATCCCGGCGGCAGAGGCTGGAGCTCGCTGATCCAGCCCGAGCTGCCGGCAGTTCCGTCGCACATGCCCTGGCAGGTCCCCTCTCCCTGCGAGCGGGGAGGAGGCGAGCCACGCCACCACGTGCGACGGCCCCGCGACGATGGGCCGGCCTGGGCCGTGCATGAGCGCGGCAAGCGGCAGGCGGCGCGCGGCCTCCGGGGCACAGCTCGTCAGCAAAATGGAATGATCAGGCTAGGCGGCGCGCTCGGGCGCTGTCATAGTCGACTACGGCCATGAACGGCTCGGACGGGCCGGGCCGGCCTAGTGTGATGATTCCGAAGTTCGCATTCATGTGGCCGCCAAATCGAGTTGCGAGCTTCGGAATCTGAATCACACTAGAAAACAAATACTTGGCTAGTGTCCTTATCGTTCGCGAAGTTCGCCAAGATCGTGCCGCAGGTGGTTACGAACTTCGCGAACGGGACACTAGTATTGGTATGCGTTGGGGGGCAGCATGCTTCGAAGACGCATCTGCGGGTGTTCGGACCACGTCTTTCGCTGCTCTTTCGCCGCTTCGGCTGTCGCCGTGTCGGCGGTGGCGGCCGAGGCCGGCGGCTTCTATAGCCCCTATCAATCGGCCACCGCGATCGGGAGCGCCTTCGCCGGCGCGTCGGCGCGCGCGGACGACGCTGGCTTCTTTTTCTACAACCCGGCGATCATCTCCGCCCTCGAGGGTAGCCAGACCTTCATCGATGTCAGAGGCTTTGTGCCGTCGGTCGAGATCGAGCCATCCCGGGCCGTCAACGCGCTAGGGCTCGATGTGACAGGCACGGGCGACAGCGGCAATCTCGCGAGGAACGCGCTCGCGGCAGGCAGCGTCTCGGTGATCCAATTGAGCGAGGACATCACGCTCGGCATCGGCTCCTCTGCTCCGTTCGCGACCGACGTCGAGACCAGGGCCGAGTGGGCGGGCGAGTACCACCTCATCCGCTCCTATATCGTGGGACTTAACGTCACGGCAGCGGCAAGCCTCGAGCTGGCGCCCTGGCTCGCGCTCTCTGCCGGCGTGCAGATTCAGAGAATGGAGAACGAGTTCGAGAACACCGCGATCATTCCGGTCGGACTCGCGCCGCCGGTCGAGGCGAGGGCCTTCATGAAAGGCAAGGACTGGGGCATCGGCGCGGTTGCGGGCGTTCTTCTGACACCCCGGTCCGGAACGCGGATCGGCCTCTCGTGGCGCTCGGCCATCACCCACAACATCGAGGGAACCGCCGGCGCAAATGTGCCGGGGCTCCCCGTCGAGCATGTGCGCTATGATCTCGAGCTGCCGCAGACGTTCTCGCTCGGGATCGATCATCGCGTGAGCCCGGACTGGCGGCTGTTCGCCGAAGCGCAGTTGGTCGACTGGAGCCGGTTCAGGGGGTTCGACGTGTCCTTCGCCTCGGGACGCCCCAACGAGCTGCGCCCCATTGACTGGAGGGACACCTGGCTTCTTGGAGCTGGCGTCGGCTGGAGGGTGCTCCCCTCGACCGAGCTCACTGTGGGCGTGAGCTACGACACGGGAGCGTCGGAAGACGGCAGCGGAAGCACGCTGAGCCCCGACGCCAACAAGGTGCTCGTCGGTGCGGGCGTCATTTATGATGCACCGGGTCTCGGCCGCGTGTCTTTGAGCTATGGACACCTTTTCGTCGAGGAGAGCCCGGTCAAGGCGGCTAGTCTCGCCAGTGGCTCGCTGGATGGATCGCTCAACGGCCACATGGACATGGCGGGCATCGGCTACACGTATGAGTGGTGATAGGGGAGCAAGCGGCACGACGGAGCAGCGGTACGAGCACAAAAAAATGGCTAATACATCCCGTAGATGAGGTTGCTGCTCTCCGGCGAAAGGGGTGACCCTATCGCTGGTGATTCGTTAGCGACGAATGGAGAGCAGCAACCTCATGTATGGGATGTATCAGGTGTCATGCACCATCGTGTCCCCAGCGCCGGCGTAAAGCGCCCCAAAATGCCCTGCCGCGGACGTTGTCCGGTCCGGAGGATTACGAGCGAGCGTGCGTCATAAGCCATGCTCGATCTGCAAAGCCTGCTAGAGATCGGCTTGGGCAGCCCCACTCTGCTCCTGCCGGCCGCGCTCCTCCTCGGCGCCCTGCATGCGCTCGAGCCCGGCCATTCGAAATCCATGATGACGGCCTTCATTGTTGCCATACATGGCACGGCGCGGCAGGCGGCGCTTCTGGGCGTGTCGGCGACCGCCGGTCATACGGCGGTGGTCTGGATCCTGGCCCTCATGGCGTGGCGGCTCGGTGACGCGGGACTTCTCGAGCGAGTCGAGCCGTGGCTGCTCATCGGTGGCGGCCTCATCCTGGTGGCGCTCGCGCTTCGCATCCTCACGCGCCAATGGCGCCGCGGCGCCGGCCACGCCCATCATCACCACCATCACCTTGATCACGATCATCATCACCATCATCACACGAACGATCCGCAAGGTGGTCACGGCCACTCGCATGGCGCGCACGATCACCATCACCACGACGACGCCGGGCACGGCGATCTCGACGAGGACCGGCACGCCGCCGCTCACGAGGCCGAGATCAAGACGCGCTTCACCGGCGGGCCGGTCAGCGATTCCGAGGTGGCGTGGTTCGGCTTCAGCGGCGGCCTGATGCCGTGTCCGGCCGCCTTCGCCGTGTTGCTCGCCTGCCTGCATCAGGGTGCGTACGGCCAGGGCGTCGTCACTGTGGCCGCCTTCTCCGTCGGACTGGCTTTGATGCTGGTTGCCATCGGCCTCGCGGCGGCCTGGAGCGCCGATGCCTTGAGGAGCCGCATCGGCCTCGTCGACAAGGTCGCCGGCTGGGCCCCCTATGTCTCGGCCCTCATCGTTCTCATCCTCGGCCTCGTCGCGATCGTCGAGGGCGCCCAGTCCCTTCAATAGCGCCCCGCGCCGCAGAGCCGCCCCTCGCTCCGGCCCTCCCTGACTCCCGGCTCTACGCGCTCATGCCGGCCCACGACCGCTTGGGCGGGAAGGACATCGCGCCGTCCATTTGGCCATTTCCTCGGGGCAGGCATTGTGTATAGTGCACCGCAACATGCGCTTCGAGTCCCGGCCGGCAGAAGCCGCCGGGCCACTTGGAAGACAACAACAGGGCCCAGCCTCGACCGCTCGAGGCCAGCCCTATCCCCGGGAAGCACCGCGATGAACGCCCCCAACAAGTCAAAGGCCGCCGCCACGGCGACCCTCTCCCTCAAGGGCCGCACCGTCGAGCTCCCTGTTCAGACGGGCTCGATCGGCCCCGACGTCATCGACATCGCCGCGGTCTACAAGGACACCGGGTGCTTCACCTACGACCCGGGCTTCACCTCGACCGCCAACTGCGCCTCGCGCATCACCTTCATCGACGGCGACAAGGGCGAGCTCCTCTATCGCGGCTACCCGATCGAGCAGCTCGCCGAGCACTCGGACTTCCTCGCCGTCTGCTATCTGCTCCTCAATGGCGAGCTGCCGACCAACGAGCAGTTCCGGGAGTTCCGCCGCACCATCACCAACCACACCATGCTGCACGAGCAGATGACCCGTTTCTACACCGGGTTCCGGCGCGACGCGCATCCGATGGCGGTCATGGTCGGCGTTGTGGGCGCCATGAGCGCGTTCTATCACGACAGCACCGATATCAATAATCCGGAGCACCGGCGCGTCGCCACCAACCGCATGATCGCCAAGATGCCGACCATCGCGGCCCAGGCCTACAAGTACTCGATCGGGCACCCCTTCATCTTCCCCAAGAACGACCTCGATTACACGTCGAACTTCCTGCGCATGTGCTTTGCGACGCCGTGCGAGGAGTACAAGATCAATCCCGTCATCTCGCGCGCGCTCGACAAGATCTTCATCCTTCACGCCGATCACGAGCAGAACGCCTCGACCTCGACGGTACGGCTCGCAGGCTCCTCGGGCGCCAATCCGTTTGCCTGCATCGCGGCCGGCATCGCGTGCCTGTGGGGCCCGGCGCACGGCGGCGCCAACGAGGCGGCCTTGAACATGCTGGAGGAGATCGGCAGCGTCGACCGCATTCCCGAGTACATCAAAAAGGCGAAGGACAAGACCTCGGGCTTCCGCCTCATGGGCTTCGGCCATCGTGTCTACAAGAACTACGATCCGCGCGCCAAGGTGATGCAGAAGACCTGCCATGAGGTCCTGGACGCGCTCGACATGCGCAATGCGCCCCTTCTCAAGGTCGCGATCGAGCTCGAGCGCATCGCGCTCGAGGACGAGTATTTCATCTCGAAGAAGCTCTATCCCAACATCGACTTCTATTCGGGCATCACGCTGCGCGCGATGGGCTTCCCGGTCGCCATGTTCACCGCGCTCTTCGCCGTCGCGCGCACGGTCGGATGGATCGCGCAGTGGAAGGAGATGCTGGAGGACCCCGATCAGAGGATCGGCCGCCCCCGCCAGCTCTATATCGGCGAGAAGCGCCGCGACTTCCCGCTCGGATAGGCAAAGGACGCAACGGGGACACTATTGCGATGGCGTTTCCGTTGCGAAGCGCCGTTCTGCCAGCGCCAGAACGATGTCGGCGGCGAGGCTGCTCGGCGTGCCATGCGGGATGGCGAGGCGCTGCGGGATCCTTTCGAGGGCCGCAAGCTGGCGGGCGCGAACGGCGGTATCCGAGAAAAGTGGGACGAGTGCGTCAGCCAGCTTCTCGCCGGTGCAGTCATCCTGGAGAAGCTCGGGATAGACGCTCTCGCCCGCCACCAGGTTGGCGAGCACGACGGATGCGATGTTCCCCGGCAGCACGCGCTTCAGGATCTGGTGCATCACGCGATCGACGCGGTAGGCGACGACGGCGGTCGTGCCGCAGACCGCAAGCTCGAGCGTCACGGTGCCCGACGCGGCGAGCGCGGCCTTCGCGAGCCGGAACGCCATCAGCTTGTCGCTCTCCCCCTCGACGAGATGCGGAACGACGGGCCACGCCGCAACACCGGCTTCGACGAGCGCTCGCACGTGGGAGACGACCGGAATGATCACTTCCGGCGAGAGGCCGCGCGAATTGAGCTCCCTCAGCGCATCACCGAACGGCGCCAAGAGCCGCTTCACCTCCGAGCGCCGGCTCCCGGGCAGCACGACCAGCACCGCGCGGGCCGGATCGAGACCGAGCTTCGCAGCCAGCGGCAGTGGGTCGAGCGCGCTCATCTCGCCGATGCGCTCGACGAGGGGATGCCCGATGTAGGTGCAGGGTGGTCCGCCGAGACGGGCATGCGCGGCCGGCTCGAACGGGAGCAGCGCGAGCACATGATCGACATAGGCCCGCATCTTGCGCGCGCGCCCCGGACGCCAGGCCCAGACGCTGGGGCTCACGTAATCGATGATGGGAATGGCGGGCCGGCGCTTGCGGATGCGCTTCGCGATCGGATGGGTGAGCTCGGGGCTGTCGATGATGACGACCGCGTCCGGATCGGCGGCGACCGCGGCATCGGCCGCTTCCTTAACCCGGCTGACTAGCACCGGCAGGCGCCTCAGGATCGCGGGGAGACCCATCACCGCGACGTCGGAGAGCGGAAACAGCGACTTGAGCCCCTGCCGTTCCATGCCCGGCCCGCCGACGCCCGTGAACCGGACGTTCCCCTCGAGCCGCTCCGAGATCGCCATCATGAGGCGCTCGCCGAGGGCATCACCGGAATGCTCGCCGGCGACGAGAAAGATGTGGCGCTCGCCTTCTTGCGCGCGCGGCGCCGCCCCCGCGGCATCGGACGGGCCCGACGTCGCGATCACGCTCTTCCTGTAAGCGCGTGCGACGGAGAGCTTCTGCCGACGAGCCGCAGCGACCGCGCGGCCGAGGTCTTTCGGGCCGTCACCGCTGAGAGCGAAGACGATCCCCTCAAGCCCTGCGCCCTTAGCCGCTTCCATCAGGGGCGAGAGGCTGCTCGTCGCTCTGCTGTCCTCGAGGCAGACGATCCCGGTCCTCTGCCAGCGCCCCGTTCCCCACTCGGCAAGGCCAGCGGCACGTCTCAGCATCGCCGCCGGCCCCTCGCCGCCATCGATGGCCAGCACATGGCCCCGCGCGACCACTACGCCACGGCCCGCTCCGAATCGATCAAGAGTGGCGAGAACGTCGAGGCCGCGCTCGGCGTCCCGACCCGCCCCTTTGCTCAACGCCCGCCTCCCGAGGGCTTCGAAGCGCCAGTCGCGCCTTTCTGTGGGATCGAACGAGACGGATTGCTCTCCCCGTTCCGGGCCCGCGATCCCTGCGACGAACACGTTCGTATCGCGGCACACCTCGATGAGACGTGCGCGCTCGAGGGCGACGACCCCGCCGGCTTCGACCGCTATGCCGGCGAGCCCCGCCGCGGCGGCGCGGCGCACCGTCTCCGGTCCGATCGCCGGCAGATCGATGCGCCGCTCCTGGCCTGGCTTCGTGCGCTTGGCGAGCACGCCACCCGAAGCCCCGCCCGAAGCGCGGCGCTGCTCGATGACGCGCGCCAGCATTTGATCCGTGCCTTCGGCCGCCTCGACCGCCTCGACGACGCCGTCGTTCACCACCACCGCCTGACCGACGTCGAACGGTCCGAGCCGCCCCACCACCTCGAACCCGAGACGGATGTCGCTCCGGCACGCTCCTGCACGCTCGGAATCTCCCGCGAGCAGGCCCTCGCCGATGACGAGCTCGGGCGCGGCGTCCGCGACACCGATGACCCTGAGGCCGTTCATTTCGAAAAAGCGGATCACGGCCCTCAACACGCCGTCGTCGCCACCCGACCGCATGATGCGAAGCACGTGCAGGAGTGCGCGGAAGAAGCCGCTGTCCGGCCGGATGCGGAGGAGATCGGGACGGCGAACCCGCCCCGCGAACACGAGGTCCTGAGCCTGGGCCTTCTCGAGCGCACCGAGCATGGCGCCGATTTGTCCCCAGTCCACGCGCGTAACGGCGTGCGGACCGAAGTCGGCGTCCGCCTCGCCCTCGAGGGCGACGATGCTGACCTTGGCCCCGCGCCGGGCCGCGCAATCGGCGATCTCGCGCGGAAGGCTGCCGCCGCCGGCCAGGATTGCGATGCGCCGTGGCGGCGTTTGCATGGCGTTCTTCTCAGCCGTCGGAGACCTCGCGCGGCGTGCAAATGGAGCGCTTCCCGCCGGCTTTGATGAAAGCGACGATCTCGACGACAATCGGGTTCTGGGAGAACTCCGCGGCCACGTCCTCGACGCGCTCGAGCAGCGTCCCCTCGTCGGCGAACAGCAGGCGGTAGGCCCGGCGCAGCGTGTGGACGTCGGCGCGCGAGAACCCGCGCCTCTGCAGCCCGACGATGTTGAGCCCCGAAAGATGGGCCCGGTTTCCGAGCGCCATGCCGTAGGGAATGAGGTCCTGCTCGAGCCCTGACATGCCGCCCAGGAACGAATGCGCTCCGACGCGTGCGAATTGAATGACGGCCGCGCCGCCGCCCAGGATGGCGTAGTCGCCGACCGTGCAATGCCCCGCCAGCATGACGTTGTTCGAGAATACGACGTTGCTGCCGACGTGGCAGTCGTGGCCCACGTGACTGTTGGCGAGAAACGCGCAGCGGTCCCCGATCACTGTGACCATGCCGCCGCCCTCGGTGCCGGGATTAATGGTGACGCCTTCGCGGAGAATGCAGTCCGCGCCGATCGAGAGCGTCGACGGCTCGCCCTTGTACTTCAAATCCTGAGGCTGATGGCCGACCGACGCGAACGGGAAAATGCGGGTCCCCGCCCCGATCCTGGTTCGCCCGGCCACACACACGTGGCTCACGAGCTCGACACCCTCGCCGAGCTCCACTTCGCCGCCCACCACGGAATAGGGGCCGATTTTCACGCCGTCGCCGAGCTTTGCCCCGGCTTCGACGATGGCTGTCGGATGAACGCTCATGTCAGCCGACTTTGCTCGCGAAGGCGCGGGCTTCAGGCGTATCCGCCAGCATGGCGCTGATCTCGGCCTCTGCGACGGTCGCTCCGTTGACCTTGGCCTCGCCGAAGAAGCGCCAGACACGGCCCCGGTTGCGAATCTTGCGGACGTGATAGTGAAGCTGGTCGCCCGGCAGAACGGGGCGCCGGAACTTGGCCCTGTCGATGCCCATGAAATAGACGAGCTCGGCCTTGTAGTTCGCGCCAAGGCTCGAGACGCAGAGCGCGCCCGCCGTCTGCGCCAGACCCTCGATGATGAGCACGCCCGGCATCACCGGAAACTGCGGAAAATGCCCCTGGAAGAACGGCTCGTTGATGGTCACGTTCTTGAGGCCCACGCAGCTTTCGTCGCGGTCCATGTCGTAGATGCTGTCGAGGAGCAGAAACGGGTAGCGATGAGGCAAGAGCTTCATCACGCGGGCGATGTCCGCAGTGCCAAGCCCGGCCTTCTTGTTCGTCGCGTCGCTCATCTCAAAAATGCTCCCGATCCTCTCCGCGTCCACTCCGAGGCTGCCCCAGGAGAGGTGAAGGCTCACTCCTCTTCCTCTCCACGCGCCTCACCTCTTCTGGCAAGGCGCTGGAGCGCCGCGATCTCGCGCGCCCACTGCTTGAATGGCCGCGCAGGCGTGCCCCCCATGATGGCGCCAGCTGGCACGTCGTCCTTGGCGTGGGCAGCGCCGGCGATCTGCGCACCCGCGCCGATCTTGATGTGCCCGACTGCGCCCGATTGACCACCCATGACGACGAAATCGCCGAGCTCGGCTGATCCGGAAATCCCGACCTGTCCGACCAGAACGGCGTGCCGCCCGATGACCACGTTGTGCCCGATCTGCACGAGATTATCAATTTTCGTACCCTCGCCGATGATGGTGTCTTTGAGCGCACCCCGGTCGACGGTGCTGTTGGCACCGATCTCGACGTCGTTCTGAATGATGACGCGGCCGATCTGAGGCACCTTCAAGTGTCCGTTGCGTCCCATGGCGAAGCCGAAGCCGTCCTGTCCGATGCGAACGCCGGAGTGGACGATGACCCGGTCGCCGATCAGAGCGTGCGTCACCGTCGCCAGGGCGCCTACGTAGCAGTCGCGGCCGATGTGGACCCGATAGCCGACGACCGCGCCCGCCGCGATGCGGCTCCCCTGCCCGATGCGGGCCTCCGGTCCGACGATGGCACCGGGCTCGATGACGACCCCGTCCTCGAGCTCGGCCGTGGGGTCGACCGCCGGGCGGGGCCCGCCGCCCGCCGCCTTGCTCCAGAGGGCGTCGGGATAGAAGAGTTGCAATGCCATTGCGAAACCGCGATAGGGCGTCGCGGTCGTGAGCGGTACGGTCGGCGCATGGACTCTGGCAACGAAGGCCGGCGCGACGAGACAAGCACCGGCCTTGGTCGTCTCGAGCTGAGGCAGATACTTCCGGTTGTCCACGAATGCCAGCTCGTCTGGGCCGGCGTCGGACAGCGGCTTGACACTGCGAAAAAGGCGCGCTCCGTCGCATTCGGGAGGAAGTGCGGCGCCGGCCGCCTTGGCCACGTCGGCCAGCGCAAACGGTCCGGCCTTGGCGAAAAAACCAGGATGCTCCATCGCTCCGATGACCTCTCTGCGACGGGGAGCGGGAAGCTCCGCGCTACGCACCGCACATCTATGCCAGGGTCATGGCAAAGGGCAACCGGGCTCACGGCCCGGTCCCTTCCTTCGACGGGGATAGTGAGGGGAGTGCGATCAGAACTTCGTCTGGGCGCCGAAGCGGATCGCTTCCTCCTGATCGTAGTCCTCGCTGGTCAGCACATGCGCGTAATCAAGGCGCAGCGGGCCGACTGGAGAGTTCCAGAGGACCGAGGCGCCGATCGACGAGCGCAATGAGCTGTCGTCGGCTAAGGTGATGCCATTGTCCGCATTCGACTTGCCATCGAGCTCCTTGGCGAGGTCGTTGGCATTGAAGAGCGAGCCTGCATCCGCGAACACGGCACCGCTGATGCCGAGGTCGTCGGGAATGAAGGGGAACGGGAAGCGGACTTCCGCAGTCGCCGCCCAGTAGGTCGTGCCGCCGATTGCGTCATCGGTCCTCAAATCGCGCGGACCGAAGCCGCCGCGATCGAAGCCGCGCACCGTCTCGCCGCCACGATAGTAGAGGTCGGTCAGGCGCACGCCCTGATCGCCCCAGCCTTCGACATGACCGCCGATCGCGCGGCCGACGAAGGTGATCTTCTCGCTGATCGGGTAGTAGGCGCGCCCTTCCGCGTTGACGCGCGCATACTGCACGTCGCCGCCGAGACCGGCGAAATCGCTGGTGAGCTGGAGATAGTAGCCGCTGGTCGGATTCCGCGGATGGTTGCGCTTGTCGTACGTCACGCTGACGCCGGCCGCAGAGGTGTTCGATGTGTCGCCGAAGCGCGCGATCTCCTCGCACACGAGATTGGAAGCGGTGCCCTCGTCGCAGCCGTTCTCGTACATGTCGCTGTGGTCGAACGTGTACGCGGTCTGCATCCAGAGGTTCTCCGTGATCGGGAAGCCGAGACGCAGCGTGGCGCCCGTCCGCCGGCTCGCGAAGCCCGATTCCCTCGTCTGATCGATGTCCTTGTGGAAGATATCGAACCCGGCCGACAGGTTGCGATCCAGGAAGCGCGGCTCGGTGAACGACAGGTCGATCTGGAACCGCTCCAGCGAGCCTGCGAGCTTGAGGCGCAGGAACTGACCGTTGCCGAGCAGGTTGCGCTCGGTGATGCTGACGTCGCCGATCACGCCTTCCGACGTCGAGTAGCCGGCGCCGAACGACAGCTCGCCCGTCGACTGCTCCTGAAGCTCCACGTCGAGCACGATGCGATCCGGAGCCGAGCCCGGCCGGCGCTTGATCTCGACGGACTTGAAGAAGCCCAGCGACTGCAACCGCTTCTTGGCCCGGTCGACCAACAGCGGGTTGAAGGCATCGCCCTCGGCCAAACGGAACTCGCGGCGGATCACGTGATCCTTGGTGCGCTCGTTGCCGATCACGTTGATGCGCTCGATGTAGATGCGCGGCCCCTCGTCGATGACGTAGGCGACGGCCATCGTCCGGCTGGCGGGATCGGGCATGGACCGCGGGCGAACGCGGGCAAATGCGAACCCCTGCTCCGACGTCTCGAGAGTGAGCTTCTCCACCGTCTTGTCGACGTCGGCGCCGTTGTAGGTGTCGCCCTGCTCGGTCAGCACGAACCCGTTCAGCGTATTGGGATCGAGGCCCGGCATCTGACTTTCGATCGTGATCGTGCCGTATGTGTAGAGCTCGCCTTCCTCGATGGCGAAGTTGACGAAGAACCCGGAGCCGTCCCGCTCCAGCTCGGCATTGGCCGCGACCACGCGCACATCCGCGTACCCGTTCTTGATGTAGTACTGGCGGATCAGCTCCCGATCGAGGCTCAGGCGGTCGGGATCATAGACGCTGGTGCCCTTGAGGAAGTCGAACCACCCCGACTGCGTGGTCGAGATGATGTCGCGCAGTTGCGAGTCGGAGAAAGCGTGGTTGCCGGTGAAGTTGATGCCTTTCACCTTGGTGGCCCCGCCCTCGGTGATCTCGAACACGAGATTGACGCGGTTCTGCTCGAGCTCGATGATCTTGGGCTCGACGGAGGCGGCAAAACGGCCCTGCCTGCGGTAGACGTCGAGGATGCGCTGCACGTCGCCCTGCACCTTGGCGCGGGTGAAGACGGAGCGCGGCTTCATTTGAACCTCGTTGCGCAGCGTGTCGGTATCGACCTCGCTGTTGCCTTCGAATGCGACCTGATTGACGACCGGGTTCTCGACCACGGTCACGACCACAGACGAGCCGTCGCGATCAATGCTGACATCCTGGAACAGGCCCGTTCCGAACAGGGCCTTCACGGAGCGATCGGCCTTGCCCTCGTCATATGCATCGCCGACGGAGAATTGGAGATAGGAGCGAATGGTCTCCGGCTCGACGCGCCGGTTGCCTTCGACCCGAATTTCGCGCACGGCACCTTGCGCCTCTGCACGGCTGGAGAATCCCGACACCCCTGCGACGAGTGCCACAGGAGCGATGACAGCCAGCACCAACCAGAAGCGCCAGACCCCCGGCAACATGATCCGTAACAGCGCCATGCGCGGATCTGCCCTCGTTCTTGTGCCGATCCCCCTCTGGAGGCGAGACCCATCGGCAGTGAGGCCTCACGCTCTACTTCGAAGCGCCGTTCAGTCGAGCCTCCCACGCGCGGCTTTGAGGCCGCGTTTCTCACCCGGGTAAACCCTGACGCAACGTAGAGCTTTTAACGATTCAGCAAGCTCTGTGGAAGTGGCAAGAATACGTCACGCTGGGTGATTCGCTCAGCCCCCAAAAAGCCATCTTCGGCCGATGCGCAGAATGTCGTTCAGATTGACGTAAACGACCAGCATCAGCACCAGCGCCAAACCGATCTGGAATCCGACCTCCTGGATCTTCCGGCTGAGCGGCCGGCGCCGGACTGCCTCGATTCCATAGAACAAAAGGTGTCCGCCATCCAATATCGGGATCGGCAGCAAGTTCAGGAAGCCGATGTTCGCTGAAATGAGCGCCGTCCAGCGCAGCAGCGGCTCAAATCCGAGCTCCACCACTTGGGCCGTGACCTCGGCCATCATGATGGGTCCGCCCATTTGCTCTGGAGACTGCCGGCGCGCCAGCATGTCGACGATGCCGTCGAACGTCTGCGTGATGTTGCCCCACATCTCCTTGGTGCCGAGGCGGATGGCTTCGAAAAGGCCGACGGACTGCGGCTCGGGCCGCAGCGGCGCGATGCCGATTCGGCCCTTCTCGCTCTTTGTTGCGGCGCCACCCTTCTGAACCCAGACGATGGGCGTGATCTCGAGCGAAAGGAGGGTGCCGTCCCGCTCGATCGTCATGCTGAGCTTACGGTTGGCGCTCGGCCCTACGATGTCGACGATGTCATCGAAGCTCTCAATGATCTTATCGTTGATTTTCTTTATCAAATCGCCTGGCAGGAGGCCTGCCTTGGCCGCCGGGAGGTCGGGGACCACCTCGCCGATCCGGGCCGGGATCAGACGGCGAATGCCGATCTCTCCGAGCCGCAGCGTAACGCCGATCTCGTCCTTGTGCTCCTTAGCGACGGGCGTGACGGAAAGGGCGCGGCGCACGCCGCCCCGCTCCACCTCGACGTCGAGCGCGAGACCGGCCGAGGTTGCCACAATCCGCATCACCTCGTCGAGCGAGCCGACCTCAGAGCCATTGATCGAGACGACACGATCTCCGGCCTCGAAACCAGCCTTCTCGGCCGCCTGCCCGGGCAGCACCACATCGATCACCGGCGGCGTCGTGCGCACGCCGACCACGGCATTGATGGCGCTGTAAATCACTGCCGCGAGAATGAAGTTGGCGAGCGGGCCGGCGAAAACCACCGCCGCGCGCTGCCACACCGGCTTGCCTTGAAAGGCGCCCCTGCGCTCCTCCTCCGAGAGCGTTTCGAGGGCCGCCTCGGAGGGCATGCTCGCCGCATTGGCGTCATCGAGGAACTTCACGTAGCCGCCGAGCGGGATAGCTGCTACCCGCCAGCGGGTGCCGCGGCGATCGACGCGCGCCCACAGCTCGCGCCCGAATCCGATCGAAAAGGTCTTCACCGTGACCCCGCACCATCGGGCGACCAGAAAATGCCCGAGCTCGTGGATGAACACCACGACCATCAGCACGAGCAGGAATGCCAGCACCATCGTCAGGCCGGACGAGAGCGTCGAAAAGGCACCTTGAAGCATGGTCTCTCTCCCGGCCGCAGATTAGCCCGACACCCTGTTCCCGGAAATCGGAATTGCGCCCAACATGTCGGCGCCTTGACCCGTGCTCGTTCTCTCTCTCTCTCAGCATAAGCCTCCCGACGGCCGTCACGGGGCCGGGACTGAAAGCTAGGAGAATCATACAGGCAATCTGGACCGTGCCACACTCCGGGCCTCCCGGTCGACCTCGAGAACGCCTTCGAGGGTCGTCTGGGGCCGAAAGAGGCCGCGTCCTTCGGCGGTCTCCAAAGTCCTGGCTACCGTCTCGGCAATGTCGAGGAAGCCGATCCGGCCCTCGAGAAAGGCCGCCACCGCGACCTCGTTTCCGGCATTGAGGACGGCCGGTGCCGATCCGCCGCGATCGAGAGCGGCGCGTGCCAGCGACAAGGCCGGGAAACGTCCCTCGTCGGGCGGCTCGAAGGTGAGGGTCCCGAGTCTCGCGAGGTCGAGACGCTCGACCGGTGTCGCGATCCGTGCGGGCCATGAAAGCGCAACCGCGATCGGCGTGCGCATGTCGGGCGGCGCGAGCTGCGCCAGGACCGAGCCGTCCCGAAACGCCACCAGGCAGTGCACGATCGATTGCGGGTGGACGACGATAGTGATCTGGGCGGGCTCCACCGGAAACAAGTGATAGGCTTCGATCAGCTCCAGTCCCTTGTTCATGAGGGTCGCGGAATCGATGGTGATCTTTGCGCCCATCGACCAGTTAGGATGGCGGAGCGCCTCCTCCCTCGTCGCGCGCGAAAGTCGATCGCGATCCCAGGTGCGGAACGGTCCGCCGGACGCCGTCAACGTGATCGTCTCGATCGAGCCCGGCTCCGAGGAGCCGAGCGCCTGGAACGCCGCCGAGTGCTCGCTGTCGACCGGCAGAAGCTCGGTGCCCGCCTTCTCGACCTCGCCGAGAAACACGGTGCCCGCGGAGACGAGGCATTCCTTGTTGGCGAGCGCCACGCGCCGGCCCTGACGCGCGGCCGCGAACGTGGGAGCGAGCCCGGCCGCGCCCACGATTGCGGCCATCACGATATCGGCGGGCATCGCAGCCGCTTCGACGAGTGCCCCCGCACCGGCTCCGGCGTCGATCCCCGTGCCCTGAAGCCGCTCCCTGAGCTCGGAGAAATGTCGCTCCTCGCCTATCACCGCACGGCGGACGCGAAAACGAATGGCAAGCTCGGCCAGCTTCGCAACGTTGCTCTGCGCCGTCAGCGCTACGACCTCGAAAAGATCAGTCGCTCTCGCTACGATATCGAGCGTGCTCGTCCCGATCGAGCCGGTGGCTCCGAGAACCGTGAGGCGGCGGCGCTGGCCGGCCGTCGCTGGCGTGGTCCCTGTCTCCGTCTCGTGAGCCTCGAGCGGGGAACGGATCCGCCGACGTGGCAGCGCACGACCTGTCATCTGGGGTGAACCAACAGTGCCTGAGCCGGAGCTTCCGGATCGAGAAAGAGCGCGAGCAGCGCCGCCACCACCGCCGCCGCGACGATCCCGTCCGCGCGATCCATGAACCCGCCGTGTCCGGGGATGAGTGCGCTCGCGTCTTTGACGCCGAAGGCACGCTTCAAGGCCGATTCCGCCAGATCGCCCGCTTGAGAAACCACGCCCAGCCCCAGGCCGATCAGACCCAGAATGTAGGGCGAGCTTCCGGTCGGAAGGTGGAACAGACTTCCGGCCAGTGCCGCCGCCGCCACGCCGCCTATGAACCCCGCCCAGGTCTTGTTTGGCGACACCATGGGCATCAGCTTCGGCCCGCCGATCAACCGGCCAGACGCATAAGCGACCGTGTCCGTCGACCACACGACGGCGAACAGGAACAGGATGGCCCAGAGGCCCCATGGCTCGCCGCCACGAAACCACAACAGTGCCACCGACGGTAGCCCCGTATAGAGGACGCCTGCCGCAGACAGGAGCGCGTGCTCACCGAGCTCGAGCGCAATCACGATGAACGTTCCGGCGAGCACCGCCGAGAGCCCCAGAGCCGCGAGCCCGTTGGCGCCGAGCGCGACCGCCATCACCACGGAGACGGCATGAACGACGAGCGTGGCGTCGATGGCGCCGCCGCGCACCACGCGTGCCCACTCCCAGCTCATGAGGAGAGCAATCGCCAGCACGAGAAGTGCGAACAGCGAGGACCCCGCCCAGGCCGCGCCTCCCGCTAGCACTGCGAGGACAATCCCGGCAATGAGCCGGGGCTTGAGATCGGCCGGCAGCCGGCTCGCCGGCCGAGGCTCCTCTGTAACGGCGGCCCGATCGTCCTCCATGTCCGCCCTCATCCCGTCGACCGCCGCGTGAGCCCACCGAAGCGGCGATCACGGGCATGGTATCTGCGGATGGCGTCCTCCAGCGTCTCCTGATTGAAGTCCGGCCAGTAGGTGTCGAGAAACACGAGCTCGGTATAGGCCGACTGCCACAGGAGAAAGTTCGAAAGCCTCATCTCGCCGCTGGTGCGAATGAGGAGATCCGGATCGGGGATGTCCGCGGTGTCGAGCGCGGCTGCGAGCCGGTCAGGCCCGATGTCCTCCGGGTCGAGCCGGCCTTCGGCCACATCGACCGCGAGGCGCCGTGCCGCCTTGGCAATCTCCTGGCGCGATCCGTAGTTGAAGGCGATCACCAGATCCAAACGATTGTTGAGCGAGGTGAGATCGATGGCCTCCTCGATCAGCGCCGTCATCTCGGCATCGATATTCTCGCGCTCGCCGATCACGCGAACCCGCACGTTGTTCTGATGCAGCTCGACGAGATCGCTCCTGATGAAGCGCTTCATGAGACCCATGAGGTCGTCGACCTCTTCTGCCGGGCGCGACCAGTTCTCGGACGAGAAGCTGTAAATCGTAAGGTAGCGAATCCCGAGCGCGATCGACGCGCGCACCGTGCGGCGCACGGCCTCGACTCCGGAGCGGTGACCCAGCGCGCGAGGGAGCCCGCGCTCTCCCGCCCAGCGCCCGTTGCCATCCATGATGATCGCGACATGGCCCGGAACCGGGCTCGAGCTTGGGTGCAGGCTGGCGCTCGCGGCAGGGAGCGCGCCAGGCTGACGTTCGGTATTGTCCTTGCTGTCGGCCACTCGATTGGATTTCCGATGGGCTTTCTCGCGCCGAACCCAGGCAACACTGAGACGCGACGCTGCGTCCCGCTTCAGACTTTCTGGATCTCGGACTCCTTGGCGGCCAGAGTCTGATCGATCTCCTTGATCAGCTTGTCGGTGAGCTCCTGGACCTTGGCCGAGCTCTTATGATGCTCGTCCTGGCTCATCTTGCCATCTTTTTCGAGCTTCTTCAGGAGATCCATGCCTTCACGCCGCACGTTGCGCACAGCCACGCGGTGGTTTTCGGCGTATTTGTGCGCCTGCTTGACGAGCTCCTGGCGCCGCTCGGCCGTGGGAGCCGGGATGGGGAGCCGGATCAGGGTGCCGTCAACCACGGGGTTTATGCCGAGGTTCGCCTCGCGCAGCGCCTTGTCGACCGCCTGAACGTTGGTGCGGTCCCAAACCTGAACGGCAATCATGCGCGGCTCGGGCACCGTGATGGTCGCCACCTGATTGATGGGCATCTTGGAGCCATAGACCGAGACCTGCACGGCATCCAAGAGGTGCGCGCTGGCGCGCCCTGTTCTCAAGCCCGAAAGCTCCCGCTTCAAGGCGTCGAGAGAGGCACGCATGCGCCGCTCTATCTCGTTGATGTCGTAGCTCGTCAGCGACATTGCCGCTCCTTCGGATCTGGCTCTCAGCACCCTGCGCCACGGCGCATCCGGCCGAGCTCTCGGTCAGTCCTCGATCACCGTTGCCCGTGCCCGCCCCTTCAGCAGGGCCAATAGGTTACCTTGCTCCTCGATCGAGCACACAATTACCGGAAGTCGATAATCCCGGGCAAGGGCGATCGCCGTGCCGTCCATGACCTTGAGATCGCGGGCGAGCACCTCGGCATAGGTGAGCCGGTCGTAGCGCACCGCCCGCGGGTCTTTCTTGGGATCGGCCGAGTAGACGCCGTCCACCTGGGTCGCTTTGGCGACGGCATCGCACGCCATCTCGATGGCCCTCAGCGTTGCGGCCGTATCGGTCGTGAAGAACGGGTTGCCGGTTCCCGCCGCAAAGATCACCACCCGCCCCTTCTCCAGGTGATAGAGGGCCCGCGGCCGGACATAGGATTCGCAGACGGTCGGCATCGGAATGGCGGACAGCACGCGCGCCGGCGCGCCGGCGGCCGAAAGAGCCCCCTGGAAGGCCAGCGCGTTCATGACGGTCGCGAGCATGCCCATATAGTCGGCGGTTGCCCGGTCCATGCCATCGGCCGCCCCCGTGAGGCCGCGAAAGATGTTTCCGCCGCCGACGACCACCGCGATCTGACATCCCGCATCGACCGCCTCCTTCACGTCCCGCGCCAGCCGGCCCGCGACCTCCATGTCGATGCCATAGGCGCCCTTGCCCATCAGCGCCTCGCCGGAGAGCTTGAGGAGCAGGCGCTTGTATTTGAGCCCGGACTGTCCCGCCATGCCTCACTCCTTGCCGTAAGCCTCCGCGGCATCGGGCCCCCGTCGAGGCAGGCCAAGTCGCCGGCCCGCGCGCCCCGCCCAGACCTCAATCGCTCCACCTACCCCATGAGTCGGCCTTTAGACCAGCCCGCCAATAATGCTGAGTTGTCGATGAGCAATCCATAGCCTTGCTCTGCCCTTCTCTGGCCTTGCTCATGGAGCGCGCCATCATCCTCATTTCACGCCTGCGGCCGCCCGGAGGGCCCGGACGGCCGCGACAGTGAACAGGGACTGGACCCGACTACTTTTTCTTGCCCTTGGGCGCGTCCTTCCTCGCGGGCGCCGCCTTGGCTTCCGTCTTGGGATTGGCCTTTTTCGGCTCGATCTTCGGCGCCTCGGCTTTGGCGGCGGCTGGCGCGGGCTGAGCCCCGGCGGCGCCGACCGTCTTCGCAACCTCGGCCGCGAAGTCCTCCTGCTTCCTCTCGATGCCCTCGCCCAGCGCGTAGCGGATGAAGCCCTTGACCTTGATGGGGGCGCCCGCGTCCTTCTCGGTCGCCTTCACCACCTCCTCGACGCTCGACTTTCCATCGAGCACGAACACCTGGCTCATCAGGCAGGCCTGCTGGAAGAACTCCTTCTTGAGGCGGCCCTCCACAATCTTGTCGACGATCTCTTTGGGCTTGCCGGTCGCAAGCGCCTGCTCGGTGTAGAGCGCGCGCTCCTTGTCGATCGCGGCCTTGTCGAGATCGGCGGGCGTCAAGGCAAGAGGGCTCGAAGCGGCGACGTGCATGGCGAGCTGGCGTCCGAACTCGGCGAGCTTCGCGTTGTCGCCCGCGCTCTCGAGGGCGACGAGGACGCCGATCTTGCCGATGCCTTCGCCCGCCTTGTTATGAATGTAGGACGCGACGACGCCATCCTTGACGGCAAGCGCAGCCGTGCGGCGCACGCCCATGTTCTCGCCGATGGTGGCGATCGCGTCCTTGACCTGCGCCTCGACGGTGTTGCCGGTGCCGGGATATTTCGCGCCGAGAAGTGCGGCGAGATTGCCGTTCGCCTTGGGAGCCAGCGACACGATCTTCTGTACCATGTCCTGGAACTGGCCGTTGCGGGCGACGAAGTCCGTTTCCGAGTTGACCTCGACGAGAGCGCCCGTCCTGCCGTCCGACGTGACCCCGATCAGGCCCTGGGCGGCCACGCGGTCCTGCTTCTTGGCCGCCTTGGTGATGCCCTTCTTGCGCAGCCAGTCGGCGGCCGCCTCCATGTCGCCGTTGGTCTCGGTCAGTGCCGTCTTGCAGTCCATCATGCCGGCGCCCGTCTTGTCGCGCAGCTCCTTCACCAATTGAGCGGTGATGTTGGTCATGTGTCGTTCCTCTCGTGTGATCGTGAGATCGTAAAAGCTCGGTGTGAAGCGCGCGGCCGCAATCGCGACCTCACGACTTCACGACTTGACGACCTCACGCTACTTATGCGGCCGCCGCTTCGACGAGCTTCTTCGCCTGCGCGATCCAGCCGTCCTTCTCGATCTGGCCCTTGAGCTTCAACTGCCGGTCGAGGGCCCCCTGATCGTCGGCCGAGAGGTCCGCGATCTGCCAGAAGTGGTAGACGCCGGCATCGTTGAGCCGCTGCTCGATCTTGCCGGTGATGCCCGTGATCCGCTTCAAGTCGTCGGCTTCTCCGCGCGCGGCCTCGATGCCGCGGAAGACATGGATGTCCTCGGCTGGCGGCGCCTCGGAAGCGCCGATATCCACGCCCGCCGCACCCTGAGCCCGCTCGAGGCCGTCGAGGGCAGCACGCGCCACGAGGTCGCAATAGAGTGTGATGGCGCGACCCGCGTCGTCGTTGCCGGGAACCGGGAAGTCGATGCCGTCGGGATCGCAGTTGGTGTCGACGATGGCGACGATCGGGATGGAGAGCTTCCTCGCCTCCTCGATCGCGATCTTCTCCTTGTTGGTATCGATCACGAACAGGAGGTCGGGCACGCCGCCCATGTCCTTGATGCCGCCCAGCGCCTGATCGAGCTTGTCGCGCTCGCGCTGGATGTTCAAGACCTCCTTCTTGGTGCGCCCCTGCGGATCGGCGAGGATGTCGTCGAGCTGCCTCAAGCGGCGGATCGACTGCGAGATGGTCTTCCAGTTGGTCAACGTGCCGCCGAGCCAGCGGTGATTGATGTAGTACTGCGCCGAGCGCTTGGCCGCGTCCTTGATGCCGTCCGAGGCCTGGCGCTTGGTGGCGACCATCAAGACGCGCCCGCCGCCGGCGACCGTATCCGAAACCTTGACGAGGGCCTGATGCAGGAGCGGCGTCGTCTGGGTGAGGTCGACGATGTGGATGTTGTTCCTGGCGCCGTAGATGAAGGGCGCCATCTTGGGGTTCCAGCGGTGCGACTGGTGACCGAAGTGCACGCCAGCTTCCAGAAGCTGACGCATGTTGAACGCGGGGAGCGTCATGCGCGAAGTCCTTTTCCGGTTGGTCCTCCGCGGCCCTGAGTAAGAAAAACACGAGCAATTCGAGCAGGTTGCCGAGTTGCTTATGCTGTTCCACCGGAGCGCTCGACGGGGCTTTCAATCCGAGGAGCGCATGGGACCGCGTGTGAGATGGGTGGGCTTATGGCGGAAGTTGGGGGGAATGGCAAGTAAGCCCGCACTGTTCTTTATTTGTTCTTGGCGGTGTGATAACCTGCAAATTTAGAGATCAACGTTCGCCCTACCTTGGCGAATCTCTTCAAACTGCTCCCATGGACGAGGTGCAGAGAGAACACGGATGAGTGAACCAGACGAGGAAGCGGACGAAGGCGATGGACGCGATATTGCGCTGGAGCCTGGTCATGGCGCCGACGATTCTGCCGAAATCGAGCGTTGCGTCGATCCTAAGATCCGCCTGCTCTATGATGTATTTAGCTATCGGCATGCCGCGAGCATACTCAAACACAGCCACCCCGATGAGTACTCTGACGTTTCCGCTGCACTTCTCGACTTCCGACTGACGACTGACGACTGACGAGATCAAGGCTCCAGGTGGCAATGAGACATCAATCGTTAAACGAGTGACCTCATTGTTGCGCGACAGGGGATGGGAAGAGACCCGAATCTTTGCTGACTTGAAAGTCACCAAGGAGACGAAGCGCGAAGTCACTCGGACCACGCGATCCGGGGGAAGTAAGACTGAGAAAGTCGTCGAACCGACGATATTAGACATTCCAAACTTTGTCGACGGCCACAAGGTCGATTTCGTGAAGAACCAAGTCGCCTTCGAGATGGAATGGAACAGCAAAGATCAAACCTTTGATCGTGATCTGTATGCCTTCCGTGCATTTTACGACTGCAACCTGATCAGCGCCGGCATACTCCTAACGCGAAGCTCCTCGCTAAATCCTGTGTTCTCTTCGATGGGGGACGTGGTCAAGAGAAAGTATGGCGCAAGCACGACATGGATGGGAAAGCTGCTCTACAGGCTCAATGCAAGCCGAAACGGCGGATGCCCTGTTCTCGTGTTTGGCATTACGCCCAAGCTCATCAAGGATTGGAAACAAAAATGAGTGCCCCGCAAGACTTGATCGCGGCCATGGGCAAGCAGCGCTTTGGCACCATCTTGGCCGACCCGCCATGGCAGTTCATCAACCGCACGGGAAAAGTCGCTCCCGAGCATCGCCGGCTCGCGCGCTACCGCACGATGACGACCGACGATATTTGCGAGCTGCCCGTTGCTTCGTTCGTGAAAGACCCTGCTCATCTTTACATGTGGGTTCCCAACGCGCTGCTTCCTGATGGCCTTCGCGTCATGGCCGCCTGGGGCTTTCAGTACAAGAGCAACATCGTCTGGCATAAGGTCCGCAAGGACGGCGGCTCCGACGGTCGCGGTGTTGGCTTCTATTTTCGCAACGTGACGGAGCTGCTGCTTTTCGGCGTGCGCGGCAAGAACGCTCGCACGCTTGCCCCGGGACGGCGCCAAGTGAACTATCTGGCGACACGCAAGCGCGAGCACTCACGTAAGCCCGACGAGCAGTACGACATCATCGAGGCGTGCAGCCGTGGGCCGTTTCTCGAATTGTTCGCGCGAGGCACGAGGCCGGGCTGGACCTATTGGGGCGATCAAGCCGACGACAGCTACAAGCCCACATGGGACACCTACGCCTTCAACTCGAAGAGCGACAAGACCAAGGTCGGCCCGACTCGGCGCAAGCGGCGCGATCAAGAAACATTAGAACTCGTGCTCGAGTGATGCCCGCCACCCTCACCGCCCGCGCGCTCCAGCTCGGCGAGCGCATCGACTTGAAGGGGCTAGAGCACAAGGGCGGGTCAGCGAAGCCTAACCCGCCCTACCGCGCTGTCTCTGTCCTACGCCGCCCCTCGCTTCCTCGGCTGCTCCACGGCCTCGAACGCGATGCGCAGGCGGTGGCCGGTGGCATCGGCAAGCTTTGCCAGAGTGCGCGTGGAGGGCAGAGCGCGACCGCTCTCGAGCCGCGCAATCACCGTCTGAGTCGTCCCCATACGCTTGGCAAGCGCCTCCTGTGTGAGGCCGGCATCAGAACGGGCCTTGATCAGAGCCGAGGCGATGGAGAACTCACCTTCAAGAGCGGCATACGCCGCGGCATAGCCGGGGTCCTCCATCCACTTCTTGTGCAGCGTATCGGCCTTTATCAATCTCTGCTTCATAGGCATCTCTCCACTCTCTTGAGTGCCAGCTCAATCTCACGGCGCGGCGTTTTCTGTGTCTTCTTGACGAACACGCGCACAACGATGACCCGCCTGCCGCGGGCGGCCACATAGAGCGCACGTGCAATGCCATCTCCTCCCTTGAGCCGCATCTCCCACAACGGCCCTTCGACGTGATCCACATGGGGACCACGCACCCGCTCCAAGCCATGCTCCTGTATCAAGGCGCGGATGCGCGCAAAGCTCGCCCGGACGTCCTCTGGAAGTGCCGCCAATTCTTCAGCAGCCTCGGCGGTGAGAAAGACGGTCCACATGGGATGGATATAGCAAAAACGCCATGTTGAGCCAAGCCGTTTCTTGCAACCTTCGGCATCCGGGATGCCGGAGACGGCTGGGGATCAATAAGCCTGTCGCCGAACGCCAACAGTTACGGCATTCTTCCCCGAAGATTGGAACCACGAACCACGCCCCCCCCGCCACCCTCACCGCCCGCGCGCTTCAGCTCGGCGAGCGCATCGACTTGAAGGGGCTCGGTCGGGAGGTGTGGCGGGTCCAGCTCCTGACGTCGCGCGTCATGTCTATTGCAGGGTCAGGACGGCATGGCTTGCGTAGGTTCGGTAGATGTTCTCGAACCGGAGTGAAAATGCATGGCGCGACGCCAAGGACTTGAGATGCGATTCAAGTTCTGTCCGCGGATAGACGGTATAATGGGCGAGAAAAGCGTAAAGGGCGCGCTTGAATGCGGGAGGTAGCTCGTCGCACGGCCCGAAATCGATGATGTGGAGCGAGCCGCCGTGGGCCACGCAATGAGCAGCTTGCTCAAGCGCAGCCTTCCAGGCCGGGATCATCGAAAGGGCGTAGGAGAAGTAGACTCTGTCAAACCGTCTACGGCCGAAGGCCAATTCGGCGTCGAACCCGGCGGCATCGCCCTGCCGCAGCACGACACGGCCTTCGAGCCCATGCCGCGCGACTGCGGCCGCAGCCGTCTCCAGCATGGCGTTGGAAATGTCGAGGCCATGGAAGCGCACAGTGGGATAGAGGGTCGCGGCGCGGACGAGGTTCCAGGCCGTGCCGCAGCCGATCTCCAGCACCGTGCCATGCTGGGGCGGTGCGAGGTCGCGGATGAGGCGCCCCCGCCCGATGAGGTAATGGGTGCGGGTCGCGTCGTAGATGTAGCGCTGGAACCGGTAATGACGGTCCATGCGCTCGGCTTCCGTGATCGAGTGAGGCGCGGTCATGTCAGTCCTCGAGCACGTAGAGATGGAAGCCGCCGTAGATCGCGCTTCGATCACGCCCGGTCCAGGCACGCGATCTCCCGGCTTCGTAGTGCCAGCGGCCGAGCACGGATGGGGAGACGCGACCCGGGAGCAGGGATTCCTCGGCGGCGGTGCGGAAAATGACTCTTGCACCCGGACGCGCCGTGCGCGTGATCTCGCCCCACAGGTCATTGAGGCCATTTGGGTCCATCCAGTCCTGGGCGTCGAGCAGCACGTAGCGGTCGAAGCTGGCATCAGGCCGGCCGCGAAGCACCGCAGTAAGCGAGGCGTGCACGACGGTGACGCGGTGCGCATTGCCGCGGACAGCGGCAAAGTTCCTCTTCTCGAGATAGGGCGGCAGCGGCTCGCGTCCATGAGGCGCATAGGCTTTGCCGAAAGCCTGCCAGGCGAAGTAATTGCCGGCGAGGTCATAACCGGCGGCAAGCCGGCGCAATCTTTCCTCCACGACCTCATGCATCGGCCGTCCGCCCGAGAGCGACTCGTACTGCGCCGGCGGAATCCCGAGACCGAACAGCGACGACGGCCGATCGAGCAAACGCCTGACCAGCGGTCTTTTGAACAGCGGAGCGAGCTCGGCCTCGTAGATGTCGGCCTGCTCCTGGAGTGTTTTTGCAGAGAGGATCTTGCGCGGGTCCTTCCCGTAGAGCCGGGCGAGAACGTGTCCGGCGGCTATAAAGCGCCCCAGCAGTCCGTAACCGTAGAACCCGTCCGCGAAGCGCTCGATGCGGCGGCGACCGCTTAGACCACGTCCGTTCCAGTAGCGGAGCGTTTCGGCATCGAGGTGCGGGCTGATCCAGCGGTCAAATGCTTCGACGTTCTCGCGCGTATCTGCCGCGCCGAACATCCTGTAGTACTCCGCATATCCGGGAAGATGCCGAGCGGCCGCGATTTTGAGGCGGTTGAGGGCAATGTGCGCCGTGTTGAGATCGACCGCCACAATGTGCGCCGGTCCGCCGGTCAGGTAGGACATGACGTTGCATCCCCCGGACGCGATGGCGATCAGGCGATGCTCGGGGCCAAGCTCGAGGGCCTCGAGGTCAACGACCGGGTCCTCCCATATCTGCGGATAGACCAGAGATGAAAACGCAGCCGTGAACAGACGCTCGGAAAGTCCCTCTCGTGTGAATAAAGGATAGCGGTGCACCGCTTCGGCTACGAGCTCGCCGCTCGTGCGGCGCGAGACGTCCACTGCCTCGGAGACGGTCATGCTGTTGCTCCTGTTGATGTTCTCTTTGATGCACTGCTGTCCTGCGCGCGTGTGCGCCTGTGAAGATTGTCTCCGGCCGAAATCCTGTGTTGGCCGATGGCCCTGTTGAGGTTGGCCAGAAAAAGCCTGGCCGCATGGGGCCAGGTGAACTCGAGAGCCCGCGCCCTTGCCCGTTCCCGATCGAGGGCAAGGGCCTTTCGGGCCGCGGCGGCAAGGTCCCAGTCGAGAATGCCGTTCTGCCCCTCCTCGATGATGTCAATGGGACCTGTCACAGGAAAGGCGGCAACCGGCAGTCCGCACGCCAGGGCCTCGAGCAGAACGAGACCGAACGTATCTGTACGGCTCGGAAAGACAAAGACGTCGGCTGAGGCGTAATGGCGGGCCAGCTCGTCCCCGGTCTTGAGACCCGTGAACAGGGCTCCGGGATATCGGCGGCGCAGTGACGCCAGCTGAGGTCCGTCGCCGACCACCACCTTGAGTCCGGGCAGGTCGGCATCGAGAAAGGCCTCGATGTTCTTTTCCTTAGAGACGCGTCCGGCGTATAGGAAGACCGGCGACACTGAGCCAAAAATGCGAAGCGCTCGCGGAGAGAACAGTTTGACGTCCACCCCGCGCGACCAGGGCATCAGCCGCGAGAACCCGCGCGCGCTGAGCTCCTTGGCGAGCGACGGGGTGGCCACCATCACGCCCGTGCTCGGCGCGTGAAACCGTCGCAGCGGAGCATAGGCCAGAGGAGCCGGAATCTTGAGTAGCGCGGCGGCGTACTCGGGAAACCTGGTGTGATAGCTGGTCGTGAAAGGAAGCCCCCGCCGCAGGCAGTGAGCGCGCACCATCCAGCCGACGGGACCCTCGGTCGCGATGTGGATTGCGTCGGCCCCTGCGTCCGCGATGATCCTCTCGACGCGGCGTGCACTGGGGAGTGCCAGCCGAATCTCCGGATAGCCGGGACATGGCACGGAGACGAAATGCTCCGGAGTGATAAAGACCAGCTCAGCACCATGGGCTGGCAGCTCTTCGGCAAGCTCAGTGTACGTTCGCACGACGCCGTTGACCTGTGGGTGCCACGCATCGGTCGCGACGAGGATGCGCATCTAGGCGGCCGTCCGGTATCGCGGTGACGTGGATCGGACCGGCGCGTCGCTTCGTTCGGCATCGAGCCAGCGAACGATGCGGAACTCGCCTTCGCAGGTTTCGACGATGGCGGTGCAGCTCTCGACCCAATCGCCGCAGTTGAGATAGTGCACTCCCGCAATGACCCGATCGGCGGCATGATGGATATGTCCGCAAATGATGCCGTCCGCGCCGTGTCGGGCAGCGACCTGTGACAGCGAGTCCTCGAACTCGCCAATGAAGCTCACAGCGGTCTTCACCTTGTATTTGAGGAACGCCGACATCGACCAGTAGCCAAGACCCAACCTGCGCCGCGCCCAGTTCAATGGATTGTTGAGCCAGAGCGCGAGCTCGTAGGAGCGATCACCCAGGAAGGCAAGCCACCTGGCATAGCGCACGACGATGTCAAACTCGTCGCCGTGCATCACGAGATAGCGCTGCCCCGAAGCGGTCACATGCATGCTATCGCGTACGAACTCGATGCCGCCGAAGTGTTGGCCGCAGAAATCTCTCAGGGCCTCGTCGTGGTTTCCGGGGATGAAGACGACCCGCGCGCCCTTGCGCACCTTGCGCAAGAGCTTTTGGATCACGTCGTTGTGGGACTGCGGCCAGTGAGCCCCGCGCCGCACCTTCCAGAGGTCGACGATGTCGCCGACCAAGTAGTAGCACTCAGCGTCGGTGGCCTTGAGAAACTCGAGAAAGGATGCCGCCTGTGAAGAGCGCGTGCCGAGGTGCACGTCGGAGACGAAAATCGCCCGGTAGCGCTTTGCGTCGTTCCCTGATTCCACGTCTTGTCTCAGCTCACCTTCTTCATCCGTTGAGCGAGACAGGACAGGAGTCATATTTCAAGCATATGACAAGGCCGGCGAGAAATCGTCGTTTCCGCGAATGGGCTCTCTCGGTCGGCACTGAGCCGCAGGTTTTCTGGCGTGGCGCTCCACCCCGAGCCTCAGCACCAGAGTGCTGAAAGCTTGAGACTGCCGGGTCGCTGTCATCACTTTGAAAAGGAATCGCTGCAGATTGAGTCGGCGCGGGGCGCTGGTTGCATCGCCACGTTGATGGCGGTCACACATTTGACTACCGACGAAAAACACAACCGCCCTCAGATCCTCGTCGTCGAGGACGACGAACCCATGGCGATCCTTCTGCGCTACAATCTCGAGGCTGCGGGCTGCTTGGTCGAAACCATCAGGAGCGGCATTGCAGCCATTGATCGTCTTGCGCTGAATGCTCCCGACTTGGTCTTGCTGGATTGGATGTTGCCCGGACTTTCCGGTCCGGAGGTTCTGCGCCAGCTGCGCGAGCGTCCTCGGACTGCGGGCATACCCGTGATCATGCTGACGGCCCGCAACAGCGCCGAGGACCGCAGGCGGGCCGTCTCGCTTGGGGTCAACGCCTACCTCGTCAAGCCCTTCGCCTTGAGTGACCTGCTGGGATGCATCGGGCACCTCCTCGGGCGACGTGTCTCGACGGCTTAACCCGACCCTTCAACGCACGGGCACCACCGTGACGCGTGTTGCTCCTTCCTTTGCAAGAGGCGTCATCGTCTCTGTCACATAAGCCGGCCGACGAGCGGCGCTGATGACCGCGGATACCGCGGGGCGCCCGGCGCGGGCAAGCTCGTCCATGCCGACATCGACGGGCACCTCGACAGGCAGCTCGATCGCAGCCCTCCGCTCTCTCGTGACCCCCAACACGCCCAGCTCCGCTGGCGAGCCGGCCAAAGCACTGTCGTAGATGGTGACGGCAATCTCCGCGTGCCCGTAGGGATGTGGCCCCTCGGGCCCTTCAATAATGATCGCAAGAGTAACCGTGGTGCCCCGTGACAGTTGCTCCCCCGCCCTGGCCGGAGACCCCATCATGGCGAGCACTGCCAGTGCAACCGGGACCGCCCAACCGGCCCAGGGACCAACCCTGGCTCTTCCATGCGACGTCACCACCGTCAACGGACCTCCCCCATCATACGGCATACTCCGGGCTACTCACCGCAACTCCCGCGGCCCACACTTTGATGCAACCGCATCCTCGCAGAAGCGCGCGAATTGAGGCAAGCTCCTCCCAGAACTAGGACAGGTCCCCCGCACGTGCTGAACAATGCCACCCTCACCGCCCGCGCGCTCCAGCTCGGCGAGCGCATCGACTTGAAGGGGCTCGAGCGCGAGGACGCGTTCTCGAAGAGCCCGCTCGCGTTCAAGACCGGCACGGGCGGCACCGCCGTGCTCATGAAGGCGGGGACGGTGGTCTTCATCGGCATGAACCCGGTCGAGGAGGACGAGCTGGTGAGGAGCCTCGCGGCGCGCATCACCGGACCTCTCACCGAGCGCGAGACCGAGACGGCGAAGCTCGTCCTCAAGCCCGAGGAGGAGGAATTGGTCGGGCCCTCGGGCGCGCTCCAATTGAAGGCGCTCGACAACAACCGGCTGCTTCTGGTCGCGGCCGCGCTCGCCATGAGCGCGTCGCTCTCCTGGGACGAGAAGCGCATCAGCCAGGCCTTCGATCGCATTACGCCCTTGGCCGAGAGCCTGAAGCAGCGCCGCCTGCCGGGCGGCCCCCGGTCCGCCATCCTCGAGCAGATCGGGGAGGCGCTCTCCATTCAGCACCGCCTCGCCGGCCGCGCGGATCTCGACGACAAGCCCGACGTCCTGTGGGACCACCCGGAATTGGAGCGCTTCTGGGTGAAGCTCGTCGACGAATACGACCTCACGCAGAGGAGCCGTGCGCTCGCCCGCAGGCTCGACGTCATCCGGGAGACGGCCGACACCCTGACCGAGCTCATGGCGACGCGCACCAGTCACCGTCTCGAGTGGTACATCATCGCGCTGATCCTGTTCGAGATCGTGCTCGGCCTTTACGACCGGTTCATCAAGTAGGTCCCCGTACCGGCCCCACCTGCACCCTCGCCCCCGTTCCGACCCGGTGCCGCAGGGGGTGGCGCTTGCCCGCGCCCGGAATTCCTGTATAAGCCCGCTCGTCACCCGCTCCGGTTGGAGGCTGAACGGGGGCCGTGTCGTGCCGGGGCAAAGCCGGCCGGCCCGGAGGGGTTTCATGCCCCGTCCCCCGGTGTCTCCGCTCTTTGGGTCGTCTTGGTGGGCCTTTCCCGGGTCCAACAGGGGCTTTGCGCCGGAGGGGACAGCACGAGCGAGAAAGGCCAACCGCATGCCGTTGTATGAGCATGTCTTCCTGGCGCGCCAGGACATTTCCCAAGCCCAGGTCGAGGCGATGGCGAAGGAGTTCGCCGACGTCATCACCCAGGGCGGCGGCAAGGTCACCCGGACCGAGCACTGGGGCCTCAAGGGCCTCGCCTTCAAGATCAAGAAGAGCCGCAAGGCCCATTACACGATGTTCAACATCGACTCTCCGCCGGCCGCCGTGGCCGAGATGGAGCGCCGGATGGGCATCTCCTCGGACGTGCTCCGCTTCCTGACCGTGCGCGTCGAGGCACTCGAGACCGAGCCCTCTGTCATGATGCGCAAGCAGGACCGCGACGAGCGGGGCGAGCGAGGCGAGCGTGGTGAGCGCGGCGGCTTCGGAGGCGGCGGCCGTGGCTTCGGCGGCGGTGGTGGACGGGGCGGATTCCGCGGTGACCGCGAAGGCGGCGGCGGATTCCGCGGCCCCCGTGAGGGTGGCGCCGGCCGCGAAGGCGGCTCGACGTTCCGCCCCCGTCCTCCGCGTGAAGGCTCCGACGAGGGCGCCCCCCGCCCCCCGCGCGGACCCCGTCCCCCGCGCAACCAGAACCCCGGCTCGGAGGGCTGATCGATGACCGAAGTCCAGCAGCTGGCCGCCCGCCGGCCCTTCCATCGCCGCCGCAAGACCTGCCCGTTCTCCGGTCAGGGCGCGCCCAAGATCGACTACAAGGATGTGCGCACGCTCGGCCGCTACATCTCCGAGCGCGGCAAGATCGTGCCCTCGCGCATCACAGCCGTGTCCGCGAAGAAGCAACGCGAGCTGGCGAAAGCCATCAAGCGCTCCCGCTTCCTCGGACTGCTGCCGTACGTGTTGAAGTGAGTGCCTTCGCGGGCGGCGGATGCCTGTTTGGCAGCCGTCGCACGTACCCAGCTTTGAAGATGGTTGGGACGGGAGCTCGACGAGCGTGACCGTCTCTAACCGCGGCCCCCGCGGGACAGCTCGAGATGACGAACAAGTACATCATCGGCCTCATCCTGGGCCTCACCTCGGCGGTGGTTTTCGTCTCGGCGGCGACGGGCCCGCTGCTCGTTCGTGTTGCCCTCTTCCTGATCACGGCACTGCCTGTGTTCCTGGCCGGACTCGGCTGGGGCATGGGTGCTGCGCTGGCCGCAGGTCTTGGCGGCACGCTCGCCGTTTCCGTGCTGGATGTGAGGCCGGCGCTCCTTTTTGCCGCGAGCCAGGCCCTTCCGGCTCTGGTGCTCTCCCACCTCGCCATGCTGAGCCGCGAGGTAGCCGTCGCACCAGACACAGAGCCCGGGCGTCAGTGGTATCCGCCCGGCCGGCTCGTCATCGCAGCGGCTCTCTTGTCGGCGCTCCCCGCGACCCTCTGGCTCGTGATGCTCGGCTCCGATCTCGCCGAGCTCAAAACCTCGCTCGAGGGCCCGATCGGCGAGTTCATCCGCACCCAGATGCCGCACGGCCCCGATGGCGCGCCGCTCAGCGATGAGGATGTGAAGCGGATCACCGAGGCGATCGTAGCACTCCTGCCGATGGGATCCGCCATGTCGTGGATGATCGCCCTGCTCACCAATCTCTGGCTCGCGGGCCGCATCATGGTCGCCTCGGGGCATCTCGTCCGCCCGTGGCCCGACCTCGCCGCCATGACGTATCCGCCCGGCACACCCCTGGCTCTAGCGGCGACGACGGCAGCCTCGCTCATGGGAGGCGCGACCGGGCTCGCCGCATCGGGCTTCGCCGGCGCGCTGTTCCTCGCCTACGTGCTGCTCGGGCTCGCCGTAATCCACTACGTGACACGCGGGAGCCCGTGGCGGCCTTTTCTGCTCTGGGGACTTTACGCCACCCTGTTGCTGGCCAGCGCCCCTCTCTCACTGCCGCTCGCCCTTCTGGGCCTCGCCGAGACGTTCCTGCATCTCAGAGCCAGATTTTCGGCGGCGCGCTCACCGCCCGCCACTTAGCCGATCGACCCGTCACACCTGCTCGGACACACACACACACAAAGGGAGAAACCCATGCAAGTCATTCTGCTTCAGCGCATCGGCCGGCTCGGCCAGATGGGCGACGTCGTCAACGTCAAGGACGGCTTTGCCCGCAACTACCTCTTACCGCAGAAGAAGGCACTGCGCGCGACGGAGGAGAACCAGAAGCACTTCGAAAGCCAGCGCGCCCAGCTCGAGGCGACCAATCTCGAGCAGAAGAAGGAAGCCGAGGCCGTCGCCGCCAAGCTCGAAGGCAAGAGCTTCGTCGCCATCCGCTCGGCAGGCGATACCGGCCAGCTCTACGGCTCCGTCTCGACGCGCGACATCGCCGAGGTCGTCACTTTGGGCGGCTTCACCTTGAACCGCAATCAGGTCGTGCTCGACAAGCCGATCAAGAGCCTCGGCTTGCATGAGATCAAGGTCCAGCTCCACCCCGAGGTCCTGCTCAAGGTGACGCTCAACGTCGCCCGCTCGGCCGACGAGGCGGAGCGCCAGGCCCGTGGCGAGGACGTCACCGTCGTCAAGGGCGAGAAGGTCGAGATCGAGACCTTCAACCCCGACGAGATGTTCGAGGAAGGGGCCGCGCCCAAGAGCGAGGGCGAAGAGGAAGCCGAGAAGGCCTAAATCGGCCACGTCCGTTGATAGCGATCAATGAGCGCCGGGCTCGCCCGGCGCTTTTTACTGCTACGGGGTTGAGACGGCGACGGACTCACTTGGCGAGAGCCGGTCGACGGCTTACGTTCTGGATGACGGGATGGGGGGTCACAGGCCTCTCCGGGACATGCCGATGGCATCCTGGCGAGCCGATGCCACGAGGCCGCTCACCATGTTCAAGCCGTTGCAAATCGTTCTCGATCGTGTCGTCAGACTGGGAAACCTGACCTTTGTCGACAGCAAGGGGGGCCGCTTCACCTTCGGCGACGGCACGGGCATCCCGGTCGCGGTCCGGCTCGCCGACAAAAAATTGGAGCGCGCGCTCGTCGTCGACCCGGAGCTTGCGGCCGGGGAAGGATACATGCAGAGCCGGCTCGTCATGGAGCAAGGCACGGCCTACGACTTCATCGCGCTCATGATGCGCAATATGGCGGAGCACCCGTTGCCGCCCTGGACGCAGTCGTTTTCCAGAACGCGCAAGGTGCTGCGCCGTGTGCTCACCCATAATCCGGTTCAGCGCGCCCGCCGCAACGTCGCCCACCATTACGACATCGATCCGCGCATCTACGATCTCTTCCTCGACCGCGACCGGCAATACTCGTGTGCCTACTTCACGCCGGGGGCCGATCTCGAGCATGCCCAGCTTGCCAAGAAGCGCCACATCGCTGCGAAGCTCCGTCTCGCTCCCGGCCACAAGGTGCTCGATATCGGCTCGGGCTGGGGTGGACTTGCGTTCTACCTCGCCGAGAAGGCGGGCGCAGAGGTGACCGGCATCACCCTCTCGAGCGAGCAACTCGCCCACTCCCGCGAGCGCGCCCGCAAGTCCCGCGTCTCCAACGCCGTCGCATTCGATCTCATGGACTACAGGGAGGTGACCGGCCGCTTCGACCGCATCGTGTCTGTCGGCATGTTCGAGCATGTCGGCGTCGCCTGCTACGACATTTTCTTCGCGACGCTCCGCAAACTTCTCGCGGACGACGGCGTGGCGCTCCTTCACACCATCGGGCGAACGGACGAGCCCAGCGCCACCAATCCCTTCATTGCCAAGTACATCTTCCCGGGCGGCTACCTGCCGTCGCTGTCGGAGATCATGGCCGCGATCGAGCGCTCGGGGCTCATGGTGTGCGACGTCGAGGTGCTCCGCTTGCACTATGCGGAGACGCTCCGGGCCTGGCGCGAGCGATTCCTGGCACGCCGCGACGAGGCGGTCGCCATCGCAGGAGAGGAGTTCACGCGCATGTGGGAATTCTATCTCGCCGGATGCGAGGCCTCCTTCCGCTACCAGAACCTGGTCGTCTTCCAGATTCAGGCGGCGCGGCGCGTCGACACGCTGCCGACAGCGCGCGACTACATGCTCGAGACCGAGCGCCGTCTGGCCGCCCGTGACGGCGGAATTGACGAGCGGCCGCGGCTGGCTGGTGAATAGATCGGACCAGGTTTTGCCAACATCTCATGATGGCGCGACCCGGAAGCAGCCCTGCATCGGCACTTTCAGGGCCTGTGCATAAGTCGGATATCCCGGCGCCCCCGATGCCCCGCCTGCGGCGACTCGCATAGCCCTTGGGTCATGAGCCAGACCGCCCTTCTCCCCGCCGACAAGCTCCGCGCCGCCGCCGAGGCCCGGGAGCCCGTCCATTTCCGCCAGGTGCCTCACAATATCGAGGCCGAGCAGGCCCTTCTGGGCGCCATCCTGGTCAACAACGAAGCGCTCGACCGGGTCTCGGCGTTCCTGGAGCCCGTGCATTTCTACGACCCTCTGCACGCCCAGATCTACGAGATCGGGGCCAAGCTCATCCAGGCCGGCAAGCAGGCCACGCCGGTCACGCTCAAGACCTTCTTCGAGAACGCCGAGCCGATCGACCGCGACCTGACCGTTCCCCAGTACCTCGGACGGCTGGCTGCGAGCGCCACCACCATCATCAATGCCCACGACTACGGGCAGACGGTCTACGACCTCGCCATCCGCCGTCAGCTCATCGTCATCGGCGAGGACCTCGTCAACGTCGCCTTCGACAGCCCTGTCGATCACCCGCCCGAGACCCAGATCCAGGAAGCCGAGACGCGCCTCTACGAGCTTGCCGAGCGCGGCAAGTACGGCCAGGGCTTCATGGGCTTCAACACGGCGCTGACGCATGCCATCGACATGGCGAACAGCGCCTATCAGCGCGACGGGCACCTCTCGGGCCTTGCGACCGGACTCGCCGATCTCGACAACAAGTTGGGCGGGCTGCAGGCGTCCGACCTCGTCATCCTGGCGGGACGCCCCTCGATGGGGAAGACCTCGCTCGCGACCAACATCGCCTACAACATCGCCAAGGCCTATCGCACGGAAAAGCAGTCCGACGGCACGGAGAAAGTCGTCGACGGAGCCATCGTCGGCTTCTTCTCGCTCGAAATGTCGGCCGAGCAGCTTGCCACACGCATTCTCTCCGAGCAGGCGGAAATCCCGTCCGAGAAGATCCGGCGCGGCATGATCCAGGAGGCGGAGTTCCGCAAGCTGGTCGAGGTCTCCCAGGAGATGAGCCGCATTCCGCTCTACATCGACCAGACGGGCGGCATCACCATTGCGCAGCTCGCGGCGCGGGCCCGCAAGTTGAAGCGCCAAAAGGGACTGGGGCTCCTGGTCGTCGACTACCTCCAGCTTCTTTCCGGCACCTCCAAGCGCGGCTCGGAGAACCGCGTGCAGGAGATCACGGAGATCACCACCGGCTTGAAGGCGCTGGCCAAGGAGCTGGCCTTGCCGGTCATCGCCCTTTCGCAGCTGTCGCGTCAGGTGGAAAGCCGCGAGGATAAGCGCCCGCAGCTCTCGGACCTGCGCGAAAGCGGCTCGATCGAGCAGGATGCCGACGTCGTCATGTTCGTGTTCCGCGAGGAGTACTACGTCGAGCGCCAGAAGCCCTCCGAGGGCACGGCCGAGTTCTCCGACTGGCAAGCCAAGATGATGGCCGTCTCCGGCAAGGCGGAGGTCATCATCGGCAAGCAGCGACACGGGCCCGTCGGCACCGTGCAACTCGCCTTCGAGAGCCAGCTCACCCGCTTCGGCAACCTGGCGCGCGACCAGTACCTCCCGGAACGGTTCGAGTGAGGGAGGCGCGGGGTTTGGCAGGGGACACCATCTCCGGCAGCGGTGCACTCGGATGACCTGTCGCGCCGGTGCCCCCCTTTGCCCAGCTCATCCGCCACCACTCTGCCGTCTTCGCGGCGGTGAAGATGGGGGCGATCAATCAATGTGCACGGCCCAATCAATGCTCCAGCGATCGGGCCACCACGCTCACGAGGCCGCCCGTGCGGCAACGGGATCGTAGTTCAAAACCGGCGCCAGCCAGCGCTCGGCCTCGGCGACGGTCCAGTCCTTGCGCGCCGCGTAGTCCTCGACCTGATCGCGCTCGATTTTGCCGACACCGAAGTAGTGGCTCTCGGGATGCGCGAGGTAGAGGCCCGAGACGGAGGCGCCGGGCCACATGGCATAGCTCTCGGTCAACTCGATGCCGGCCGCATGGCGCACGTCCATGAGCCTCCAGAGCGTCTTCTTCTCGGTGTGGTCCGGCTGAGCCGGATACCCCGGCGCCGGACGGATGCCCCGGTACTTCTCGAGGATCAAGTCCTCGTTCGAGAGCGCTTCGGCTTTGGCGTAGCCCCAGAGGTCACGGCGTACCATCTCGTGCATCTTTTCCGCGAACGCCTCTGCCAGACGGTCGCAGAGCGCCTTCATGATGATGCGGCCGTAGTCGTCCGTCTTCTTGAACTGCGCCTCGATCGCCGCCTCCTCGCCGATCCCGGCGGTCACCGCGAAGGCGCCGATGTAGTCCTCGAGACCCGTCTCCTTGGGCGCGATGAAATCGGCGAGCGCGGTGTGGGCACGCTCGCGTGAGGGGTCGCGCGCGATCTGCTGGCGCAGCGTATGGAGCGTCGCGAGCTTCGAATGGCGCGGCTCGCCCGTGTAAAGCTCGATGTCGTCGCCGGCGCTGTTCGCCGGCCAGAAGCCGACCACGGCGTTGGCCGTGATCCACTTCCCGGCGACGAGCTGTTTCAGAATGGCCTGAGCGTCATTGAAAAGCTTCTGTGCCTCGGCGCCCACCTTGTTGTCCTTCAGGATCTGGGGATAGCGGCCCGTCAACTCCCAGGTCTGGAAGAACGGAGTCCAGTCGATGTACGGCTCTAGGCTCGCGAGATCGAAGCTCCTGAAGGCGCGCGGCCCCATGAAGCTGGGCTTCGGCGGCGTGTAGGCCTTCCAATCGATCTCGAATTTGTTGGCGCGCGCCTGTGCCAGCGTGATGCGATTCTTCCTCGCCTCGTTGGCGAGATGCGCGGCGCGGACTTTCTCGTACTCGGCGCGCGTGCCGGCGATGAACCCCGTCCGCTCCGTCTCCGACAGGAGGTTCGACACGACGCCGACCGCGCGGCTCGCATCGAGCACGTAGACGGTCTGCCCCCGGTTGTAGTTCGGATTGATCTTGACTGCGGTGTGCACGCGGCTCGTGGTGGCGCCGCCGATCAGGAGCGGGCACGAGAACCCTTCACGCTCCATCTCGGCAGCGACGAAGCACATCTCGTCCAAGGAGGGCGTGATGAGGCCCGATAGCCCAACGATGTCGGCCTTCTCCTTCTTCGCGGTCTCGAGAATCTTCGCTGCCGGCACCATGACGCCGAGGTCGATCACCTCGTAGTTGTTGCACTGGAGCACGACGCCGACGATGTTCTTGCCGATGTCGTGCACGTCGCCTTTGACGGTCGCCATCACGACCTTGCCGGCGGCCGGCCTCTGATCGAGCCCCGACGCCTTCTTCTCCGCCTCGAGATAGGGTTGCAGATACGCCACCGCCTGCTTCATGACGCGCGCGCTCTTGACGACCTGCGGCAGGAACATCTTGCCCGCGCCGAAGAGATCGCCGACCACGTTCATGCCGGCCATCAGCGGGCCTTCGATGACGGCCAAGGGCTTCGGCAGCTTCTGGCGGGCTTCCTCGGTGTCGGCCTCGATGAAGTCCGTGATGCCATGCACGAGCGCGTGCGTGAGGCGCTGCTCGACCGTCCCCTCGCGCCACGTAAGATCCTTCTCCTTGGCCTTGGCCGCGCCTTCACCCTTGAAGCGCGGCGCCGCCTCGAGCAGGCGGTCGGTCGCATCCGGACGCCGGTTCAACACCACATCCTCGCAGAGCTCCCTCAACTCGGCCGGGATGTCGTCGTAGAGCGCGAGCTGCCCCGCATTGACGATGCCCATGTCCATGCCAGCCTGAATGGCGTGGTAGAGGAACACCGAGTGCATCGCCTCGCGCACCGGCTCGTTGCCACGGAAGGCGAAGGAGAGGTTCGACACGCCGCCCGAGACGTGGACGAGCGGCATTTTCTCCTTGATCCGGCGCGCCGCCTCGATGAAGGCGAGACCGTAGCCGTTGTGCTCCTCGATGCCGGTCGCGACGGCGAAGATGTTGGGATCGAAGACGATGTCCTCAGGGGGAAAGCCGACGGTCTCGGTCAGGAGCTTAAAGGCCCGCTCGCAGATCGCGACCTTGCGCTCGATGCTGTCGGCCTGCCCCTTCTCGTCGAAGGCCATGACGACGACGGCGGCACCATAGCGCAAGACCTTCCTGGCGTGATCCAGGAACGGCCCCTCGCCCTCCTTGAGCGAGATCGAGTTGACGATCGCCTTGCCCTGCACGCACTTCAATCCCGCCTCGATCACGCTCCACTTGGAGGAGTCGATCATGACCGGCACTTTCGCGATGTCAGGCTCGGAGGCGACGAGGTTCAAAAACGTCCTCATCGCCTTCTCGCTGTCGAGAAGCCCCTCGTCCATGTTGATGTCGATGATCATGGCGCCGGCCTCGACCTGCTGGCGCGCGATTGTCAGCGCCGCCTGATAGTCGCCCGCCTCGATGAGCTTGCGGAATCTGGCCGATCCGGTGACGTTCGTGCGCTCACCGACGTTGATGAAGGACTGTGCTGCGGAGGTGGTGGTCATTCGAGCTCTCTCATATTCTTTCCACGGCTCCTCGCCCAAACTCCGTCACCCCCGCGCAGGCGGGGGCCTGTCCAAGCTTCAAACTCCGCATGCGCCTGCAGGCCTGGACGGGTCCCGGCCTCCGCCGGGATGACGCCCCTGGAGTGGCGACGTTCGTGCGCTCACCGACGTTGATGAAGGACTGGGCTGCGCTGCCTGTCGTCATGCCGTTTCTCTGTTCCTAGAATGCGCAGGCTTCCCCTCACGCTCCGTCACCCCCGCGCAGGCGGGGGCCTGTCCAAGCTTCAAATTACGCATGCGCCTGCAGACGTGGACGGGTCCCGGCCTCCGCCGGGATGACGCCCCTGGAGTGGCGACGTTCGTGCGCTCACCGACGTTGATGAAGGACTGTGCTGCGGAGGTGCGGGATATTTCGGGTGATGCGGAGGTTGCGGTCATGTCAGGCTCGGCCGGGATCCACGCGGCGATGCTTCAGGGGCCGCACCATAGCTATTTTTTCGAAATCACGATCGCAATGGAAAAGCTCAGCCTCGTGCTCCAGTGCTATCTGCGCAATGCAACCGTCGAGCGTGCTGCGCAAGGTGATCCCCGCGCGGCGGAGCTCGAAGAAGATGCGAGCCCCGCCAATCCAAGTCTCAGCTGTCATTTCGACGTATGGTTGTTCGGCTAGATACTCTGCCACGAGGCGCCATTCGTCCTCGTCCAAGCATCCCTGCAGAATCTCGGCAGCAATCACCCTGGCAAAGGTCGGAGCCACGCCCTGGGCCTGCTCTTGGACAATTCTGCTTAGACGGCCAGTGCGATCCCGATACATGGCGATCCAAAGCGACGTATCAATCAGGATCACCGTTACCTTCCCTCATTGCCTTGTAGTCGTAGTCATCACGAAGCTTCACTCGTCCGACCAGCTCGAACATGCTCCTGTGCTGGCTTCCTGCCGCGAAGACTTCTTTCAGCACCTTCTCGACGGCCTCGCTTGCACCTGGGAGACCGGTCACGCGCTTGGCCTGCTCTACGAGCGTTTCGTCAACTGCAACGCTAATGCTCATGTTTGCACTCCACATGTATATCCTACGTCCACATTACCGCGGCACTAGGATATCGAACCATCGGGCGAGAAACGGAGCACCGATAACCAGTGCAATCCCCATCGCGAATAATCCTGCGAGCAAGATGGCGATCCCCTTATAGAAGACGTGCTTGGTCAGAGCCTCCGTCCGGCGATCGAAGCGATCAATACGTCTGCCCAAGGCGGCGTGCATCTGCTCAATCTGCGCAACCGAGGCCGGATCCAGCGAAAGGTTTACTGCAATCGTCGTGCCCGTTGCTGCTACTTTACCTATCGCATAGCGCAGCACCCGAGACAACGACGGCCCTACGACGACGCGCGCGTAATTCAACGCCTCGCGCGTGGCATAGTGCTTTCCGGTGAGCAGAAGCACGATCGTCGCCGCGAGCGCGACACTGCCCCTCCAAAAGCTTAACTCGACCGTCACTCTGCAGTCTTGCGGGAGGCGGGCTCTGAGGTCGCTCTCGACCGCTACCGCGAGTGCGTCTCTGTTTCGTTCGAGAAAAGCGGTCAGGGCAGCGTCGACCGAGGCCTCAGAACTCTGCTCGTCGCTCCCGTACGTCCCGCCATAGATACCGAACGGCTCCGTGTCATCCCACCCGGGGCCGCGGCCCCTCCTCTGATAAACTTCGATATAGCCGCGCTCGAATCTCGATGCATTGAGCGAAGCCGCCTGCGGCGGATGCTGCACATCGATGAGCCCCTTGTAGATGAGCGTTAGGCTCTCCATCGCTCATTCCTCGACCCCACTATGGCTTCACCAGGCTCCCGAGCGCCGGCGTGAAGGCGGGCACGACGTAGAGCCAGAGGACGGTGGCCAGGAGAAACGCCGCGATCGCCACCACAACCGGATCGTACCAGGCGCGCGTCGGCGCAAAGACCGCGACGTGCGCTGCGTCCTCGCGCATGTCGAAGAGCACGCCGTGAAAGCGGCTCGACATGGCGTCGCGCACGACATGCGCCAGGATCGGAATGAAGAGCGTCCAGGCCCGCCGTGTCAGCAGGCCGGCCGGCCAGCCGATGTTGGGATCGACGATCCACAATTCCGTTGTGGTGCCGAGCCGGTCGGGTGCCAGCACGGTGCGCACAAACACCGAGAAGCTCTCGGGAAAATAGGATTTCGCCCGCTGACGCACCGTCTCGTTCAAGTCGCTGTCGAGCGCCTTGAGCTCGCGGAAGAGTTGGGCGCGGATCTCGTCCGACGCCAGGCTGATGGTGGGATCCGCCGACCCCAGGACGGCCGGCAGCTCGATTCTGATGATACGCATGACCAGTCCCCCCGGACCCGGCTCCCCGCCGGCCCGCGGCCTTCCATAGCACAAAGATTGTGGCCGTCTCAGCCATGAACGAAGGGCTCCAGGCCGGAAAGTCGCATCCGGGGCGGGATCACCGGGATGGGCCGGGGCGGATAGGCTTCGACGTGCTCCGCGATGTGGCGGATGTGGTCCGGCGTCGAGCCGCAGCAGCCGCCGATGATGTTGAGGAGCCCGTCCCTGGCCCAGGGCTCGGTCTTGCAGGCCATGTCGTCCGGCGTCTCGTCGTACTCGCCCATCGCGTTCGGCAGGCCGGCGTTGGGATAGGCCGAGATGCGCGTATCTGCGACATGCGCCAGCTCGGCGAGGTAGGGCCGCATCAGCTCGGCGCCCAACGCACAGTTGAGCCCGATCGAGAACGGCTTCAGGTGGCGCATGGAATACCAGAACGCCTCCGCCGTCTGCCCCGAGAGCGTGCGCCCCGAGCGGTCGGTGATGGTGCCCGAGATCATGATCGGTAGCTCGATGCCCACCTCCTCGAACACCTCGAGGGTGGCGAAGCCGGCCGCCTTGGCATTCAAGGTGTCGAAAATCGTCTCGATGAGAACAATGTCCGCGCCGCCCTTGACGAGACCCCGCACCTGGGTCTTGTAGGCCTCCCTCAAGTCGTCGAACGAGACGTTGCGATAGCCGGGGTCGTTGACGTTGGGCGAGATCGAGGCCGTGCGGTTGGTGGGGCCGACGGCGCCGGCGACGAAGCGCGGCTTCCCGGGCGTGCGCCTGGTGTATTTGTCCGCGGCCCGGCGCGCGAGCTCGGCAGCGGCGACATTGATCTCGTAGGCGAGCTCCTCCATGGCGTAGTCGGCCATCGAGATCACTTGGGCGTTGAAGGTATTGGTCTCGATGATGTCCGCGCCCGCCTCGAGGTACTGCTCGTGGATGTCCTCAATGATCCCGGGCTGAGTGAGAACCAGGAGATCGTTGTTGCCCTTGACGTCGCGGGGCCAGCTTTTGAAGCGCTCACCGCGGTAGCCGGCCTCGGTAAGCTTGTGGCGCTGGATCATGGTGCCCATGGCGCCGTCGATGATGAGGATGCGCTCGGAGGCGGCTTTCTCGAGAAGGGCGTAGCTGGCAAGTCGTTTCATTGGTGTCTCGTAGGCCGTGTCTTGTTGTAGGTTGGGTTAGCGGCGTGGGCCGCGCAACCCAACGATGCCGCGCCTTCCGAACGACGTTGGGCTACTGCGCTCTAGCGCCCAACCCGAGCTACGCCCGGCCTATGCGCTCGCCGCGCGCTTCTCGAGCGGCGCGGCCTTGAGCGGACGAAGCCCGAGAAGATGGCAGATGGCATAGACGAGGTCGGCGCGGTTCAGCGTGTAGAAGTGGAAGGACTTCACGCCCTCGTCGACGAGGTCCATCACCTGCTCGGTCGCAATCGCGGCGGCCACGAGGTGCGTGGTCGCCGAATCATCCTCCAAGCCCTCGAAGCGGCGCGCCAGCCACGCCGGCACGGACGCGCCCGCACGCACCGCAAAGCCCGCCACCTGCCGGAAGTTGTGAATGGGGACGATGCCCGGCGTGATCGGCACCCAGATGCCGGCCGCGCGCGCCCGCTCCAGGAAACGCAGGTAATGCGTATTGTCGAAGCCGAACTGGGTGATGATGCGGTCGGCGCCCGCATCCACCTTGGCCTTGAGGTTGTCCATGTCGGCCTGCAACGACGGGCTCTCGGGGTGCTTTTCCGGGTAGCCGGCGACCGAGATCTCGAAGTTCGCGATCTTCTTCAAGCCTTGGACGAGATCGGCAGCTTTCGTGTACCCGCCGGGATGTGGCTCGTAGCGGACGCCGACGCCGCCCGCCGGATCGCCCCGCAGTGCCACGATGTGACGGACGCCGGCCGCCCAGTAGGCCTTGGCCACCTCGTCCACCTCGGCCCTGGTGGCGTCGACACAGGTGAGGTGCGCGGCCGGACGCAGAGCCGTCTCCCTGATGATGCGGGCAACGGTCGCGTGCGTGCGCTCGCGCGTCGAGCCCCCAGCCCCATAGGTCACCGACACGAACTCTGGCGCGAGCGGCGCCAGGCGCTCGATCGCACCCCAGAGCGCCTGCTCCATCTTCTCGGTCTTGGGCGGAAAGAACTCGAACGAGACGTCGATCTCGCCGGCGCCGAGCAGGCGGCTCTTCCTTTCGGTGGACGCGATCATGGGCGTGCCCTTTCGAGTTGACGGCGCTCGTGAGCGGGCGGGCGGGAAACGCCGGGCCGCTCTGCGAGCCACAGTGAGACGGTAAGCTTCTCCTCGCCACTCCCGGCCTGGGGCTCGAGCTCGCGCGAGGAGAGCGCTTCGAGGCCGGCGGCCGCGAGCCACTGGCGGACCTGAGCATCCGAGAAGCCGAGACGCTCGTGGGCCTGCGTCTCGCGCAGACGTTCGAGGTTGTGGGGCGCGAAATCGACGATCAGCAGCCGTCCGCCGGGGGCGAGAGCGCGCGCGGCCTCGCGAATGGCGAGAAGAGGCTCCGAAAGGTAGTGCAGCACCTGGTGCATGACGACCGCATCTGCCACTCCCGCGGGAAGCGCGAGATTGTAGAGATCGCCGTGACGGACCTCGGCATTGGCAAGACCGGCGGCCGAGAGCTTGCTGCGAGCGTAGTCGAGCATCGACTGGTTGACGTCGAGACCCAGCCCCCGCTGATAGCGGCCCGCGAACAATTCCAGAGTGCGGCCCGTCCCCGTTCCGAGATCGAGCAGCATGCCGAACGGGCCCGGTCCCAGAGCCTCGAGCATGGCCGCCTCGACGTCCTGCTCCGCGACGTGCAGGGCACGGATGCGATCCCACTCGACGGCGTGATCGCGGAAATAGTCTTGAGCGCCCGTCTCCCGCAGGTGCTTTACGGCTTCCGCGCGCTCCCGGTCGCGAAGGATCGAGGGATCGGTCACATCAACGGCCTCGATGAGCCGCCGGGTCAGCCGCCCGCCCTCGCTCCGGTCGGAGACGTGGAAATAAACCCAGCTTCCGTCCCGGAAGCGCTCGACCAAGCCCGCCTCGTTGAGCAGCTTCAAATGACGGCTGATGCGGGGCTGGCTCTGTCCCAGGATCTGGGTCAGGTCTTTGACATTCAGCTCTGATCTCGAGAGCAGCAGCAGAATGCGCAGCCGTGTCGGCTCGGCGGCCGCCTTCATGGCAGCCACGAGGTCGCGCGAGCTCAGAGCTTCATATGCGGTAGCACTCATGGATCATACATATAAAGATATCTTTATATGTGTCAAGGTCTGTCTTTCACGGTCGCCAACCGATCCTCTGAACCCTTCCGAAAAAGGCCTTCTTTGGGCCACGGCTTAACCACGCGCTAAGCCTAGTTCCGTAGGCTCGCCGTTTCCCGGGCACGGAATTTCGAGGCCAACCTATGCACGCTGCATGCGTTTCCACCATTAGCCCCCCTGATCTCCCGACACATATTCCACTCTCAATCGAGCAACGCTCCTCTCGCTCATCGAGCCTCATCAAGCTTTGTCTGGTGGCTCCTGCGGCGCTGGCGCTGCTGTCTCCGTTCATTCTGCTCGCCGGGCACATGACGGGTAACGCCCTGGTGCGCGCCCACCTCGCGGAGCATCCGGGGGCCCTGCTGCAGTTGCTGCTGGGCCTTGCCTTCTGGACCGTGCTTTTTGCGTGGCCCCTGAAGCGCATGGTGGAAAGCCTCGGACGGGCCCGCACGGTCGAGATCGGGCCCGGGACCGTTCATGTCACAGAGCTGAGCCTATTTGGGGAAACCGCCTGGCAGGAGCCACTAGCGGCCTACGCGGGCGTGGCGCACCATATCCGGGCCTCCCTTTCCGGCGTGCGCCACGAGCTCCTCCTCGTCCACCCGGACCCCGATCGCACTGTCCTCGTGGCCCTTGCGCCACGCTTATCGCAGGTCGAGATCGACACCCTCTGCAGGCTCCTCGGCCGTGCCGAAATTCCGTCGCGCGAGCTCTATAAGGTCCGCCTCAAGCCGGGGTTCCTGGGCGCAACCAAGCCGTCAACCCGCATCCGCGACGCACACGCCTGACGCAACTCGACGTTGCCCACCCGTTTGGCCCGAATGAAGTGTTGCGACTTTGGGCGGCCAACCCCTGCGTGGGTCCCTTTGACTTGGGCCCGGTCGGCGTGCTGAAAGTACGCCACAACGCCCCGGGGCTGGCGAGATTCTGAGGGTTCGCTCGCTCCACTGTGGTGCGAGCAATAAACGGTAGCCTGGAGACCATCGGAATGTCGAAGGCCATGTCACAGTTGACTGCAGGCTCGGGCGCGGCGGCCCTCCTGTGGGCGGTGCTCGCGCTCGCCGGGCTCATGATCGCAAACGCCCCCGCCGCACGAGCCGAGACCTCGACCGCCTACATGCAGCGCGTCGCCAACGAGCTGGTTGCGGCCGCGCGTAGCGGCTCGGCCGCCGCCTTTGCCAGCACCATTCGCAATCATGCCGACGTTCCGGCCATCGGCCTCACGGCTCTCGGCTCCTATGCCGCGAGCCTGCCCAAGGCCGAGCGACCCTCCTATTACAACGGTATGATCAATTTCATCGCCCGCTATGCCGCCAGGGAGGCGCCGAAGTATCCGGTCGCCAGGGCGATCGTCGTTGGCGCATCGAGCGAGACGGCAACGGGCGCCGTCGTCGACAGCACGGTGACGCTGAGGAGCGGCGAGTCCTACGACGTTCGCTGGCGGCTTGTCCGCCGCGGCGACACGTTCAAAGTCCGCGAGGCCGAGGTCATCGGCTTCGAGATGACGTCGTTCCTCAACACCCTGTTCCAGAACTACATCTCGGAGAACGGTGGCAATCCGCGCGTGCTCGTGATGGCGTTGAACCGCTGAGACGGCTTCAGCCTCCCTCCGCGAGGCCGTGAGGCCTCATTGCTGCGCCGGCTCGGACCAAAGCGCGGCCTCGATCGAATCCACCGCGAGCAGGGCAGAAGCACCTTCGACGCCGCCATCTCGCTCGGCCAGGAGCACGAGCGAGAGGGGAAGGCTCTGTCCCGCGCGGAGCTTGAGCCGGAGCTCGTGAAAGAAGCCGGTTTCCTTGTCCGCCGGCTGCTGGCCTGTCGGCAGATCGACCGTCTCCGTGCGCCCGGGCAGGCGTACGAGCAGGGTCGCCGTCGCACCCTCGGTGCGGATCGCGGCGCCGTGGACATTGAGCACGATCTCGACCTCCGAGCCGTCGCCCGCCGTCGGCAGCACGATCGAGGTCACACGACTGACGGCGGCGGCCCCTTTGCCCGGCAGAAGCTCGAGCACGAGATTGTCGAAGAGAACGGTCGCCGTCTTCTTGTCGTCTGTCCGTTTGGTTGAGCTTTGAACATCGGTGAGCGGTATGCGGTTCCCAATCTCGAAGTCCGCGCCCGCCTCAGAGCGCCATGCGCTCAGCACAAGCGTCGTGGCAACCAGGATCGATGTCGACAAACGGCGCGTACGCGACGGCATGGCGTCTCTCCCTTTCTCCGGTCGTCCCCTCTACTTCCGCTCGAGCCTCTTATACTTGATGCGGTGCGGCGCTCGCCGCAATGGCGCCGGCGCGGATTACCGCTCGAACCTCTTGAACTTGATGCGGTGCGGCTCGATCGCCGCGTCGCCGAGACGGCGCTTCTTGTCGGCCTCGTAGGATTCGAAGTTTCCTTCGAACCACTCCACGTGGCTGTCGCCCTCGAAGGCGAGGATGTGGGTCGCGAGCCGGTCCAGGAAGAAGCGATCGTGCGAGATGACGACCGCGCAGCCGGGAAAGTCCTCGAGCGCCGCCTCGAGCGCGCCCAAGGTCTCGGTGTCGAGGTCGTTGGTCGGCTCGTCGAGCAGGAGGAGGTTGCCGCCCTCCTTCAGCATCTTGGCGAGGTGCACGCGGTTCCTCTCACCGCCCGAGAGCTGGCCCACCTTCTTCTGCTGGTCCGGCCCCTTGAAGTTGAACCAGCCGCAGTAGGCCCGGCTGTTCACCTCCTTCTTGTCGCCGAGCCTCATCATATCGAGCCCGCCAGAGATCTCCTCCCACACCGTATTCTTGTCTTCGAGGTGATCACGCGACTGGTCAACGTAGGAAAGCTTCACCGAATCGCCGAGGCGAATGGTGCCGGCATCCGGCTTCTCCTGGCCGGTCAGCATCCGGAAGAGCGTCGTCTTGCCGGCGCCGTTCGGCCCGATGACGCCGACAATGCCGCCCGGCGGCAGCTTGAACGAGAGATCGTCGATGAGGAGGCGGTCGCCGTAGCCTTTGGAAAGGTTCTCGCATTCGATGACGACCCCGCCGAGACGCGGTGGGGGAGCGAGCTGAATGGTGGCGCGGCCCGTCTGCTCGCGGCCTGCCTCTTCGACCAGCTTCTCGAACGCGGTAATGCGCGCCTTGGACTTGGCCTGGCGTGCCTTGGGAGACGCGCGGATCCACTCGAGCTCGCGGCTAATCGTCTTTTGCTTGCTCTCCTCGGCCGCCTTCTCGGCCTCCGCGCGCTTGGCCTTCTGGTCGAGCCAGGACGAGTAGTTGCCCTTCCACGGCACACCCTGGCCGCGGTCCAGCTCCAGTGTCCAATCGGTGAGGTTGTCCAGGAAGTAGCGGTCGTGGGTCACGAGAATGACGCAGCCAGGATATTCCTTGAGATAGCGCTCGAGCCAGGCGACGCTCTCGGCGTCGAGATGGTTGGTGGGCTCGTCGAGCAGCAGAATGTCGGGCTTCGAGAGGAGAAGCCGCGTCAGTGCCACGCGCCGCTTCTCGCCGCCCGAGAGCCTGGTGACGTCCGCCTCACCGGGCGGGCAGCGCAGCGCATCGAGCGCCTGCTCGACTTGGGCATCCAAGTCCCACAGGTTCTGCGCGTCGATCTGATCCTGCAGCGCCGTCATCTCCTCGGCGGTGTCCTCCGAGTAGTTGGCCGCAATCTCGTTGTAGCGGTCGAGGATGGCCTTTTTCTCAGCCACGCCTTCCATGGCGTTGCCGAGCACGTCTTTCTTGGGGTCGAGGTCGGGCTCCTGGGGCAGATAGCCGACCTTGATGCCGTCCGCGGCCCATGCCTCGCCGACGAAGTCCGTCATTCGCCCGGCCATGATCTTGAGGAGCGTCGACTTGCCCGAGCCGTTCAAGCCCACGACACCGATCTTGGCGCCCGGCAGGAAGGACAGGGAGATATCCTTCAAGACCTGCTTGCCCCCCGGATAGGTCTTGGAGAGCTTGTGCATGTGGAACACGTATTGGTGGGCTGCAGCCATGGGGGCGCCTCTCGTCGTCGCGAAGCAATGGGATTCGAGCCGTCTTTGAGCGTTTTCCACGTAGGTTGGGTCAAGGCCCGCGTCTTCAGCGGGCCGCGACCCAACGACTTTGTGCCTGCCGTGAGACGTTGGGTCGCGCTACGCTTGACCCAACCTACGGCACTGCGATTCACATCCGGCGGAAAACGCTCTAGCCCGTAAGCCTCTTTACGGCAGCTGAGATCTTGTGCCGGACCCTATGCCAGCCCTTGGAGCCTTCGCTCGTCATCCAATTCATCTGCAGCGAGCGGCGCTGGCCCTCGAAGGGATGATGGCCGTGCCAGGAGTTGTCCGAGCGCTTGAAGACGAGGAGCGTGCCGTTGTCGGGGGCGACCTCCGCGACGTAGTCGTCGACATTGTGGCCGTTCTTCAGAATCCGCAACCGCCCGCCTGGCTCTTTCCAGTTGTCATTGAGGTAGAGAAGGACGGTGATGATCTTGTCCCTGCTGTCGGTATGGATCTGTCCGTCCTTGGCGCGCGTATAGCCGCGCAAGGAATACATCTTCGGGCGTCCGGCCAGATCGACCGAGAACTTGTCGGCGATCACCGTCTCGAACTCGGGGCCGTCGAGCTCTGCGATGACCTCCTTGATGGTCATGTTCGCGTCGAGGCTCTCGATCGGGTACGAGCCGCCCTTCTCGATCTTGGGATAGGTCGCGTTGATGCGCTTCACGCTGTCCGGAGAAAGAAATCCCGGCACGATCGTGTACTGATAGGGGCTGGTCTCGACCTTGGCGGCCTTGAGCCTGTCGAGGTTGAGGTGCGTCATGGCGTGCAATTCTTCCTTTCAGCGTGATGGGCCGGGCGCGCCGATCGCCCCACCCTCGTCTCCCGTTCCGGACCGCCGAGTCCCAGCGTCTCGTGTCTCATGGTCGAGGTGCTAACTGGATTTTTTGCCTCTCGAGCCATATCCGCTCGACCTCGGCGGCTATGATAGCCGCGGAGTCGAGGGGCGTGTAGTCCCACTCATCGAGACTCTCGACCACCCCCGGCAGCGGCCGGGTCGCGCCCCATTCCCTGAGGGCCTCGTGGAAACGGCGGAATTTCGGCGAGCCGGCCGAGGGCTCGAACACGAAAACGGGCTTGCCTGTCGCGCAGGCCTCGCCTGTCATGTTGACGCTGTCAGCGGTCACCACCAGCCGGTCCGCGTGCGCTAGAAACGCCGGATAGGGATTTTCACCCGTGCCGTCCCAGAGAATGCGCGGTGCGTTTCGCGTTGCCTGCTCAACGGCCCGGATCAAGCGCTGATGCGAGCGGCGCGACGGCGTGATCATGAAGCTCGCGCCAAGCCGGGCGAGCGAGGCGAGCGCGCCGGCGAGCCGCGCATCATCCTCCTCGGTGAATTTGTAGACCGCGTTCTTGCCGCCCAGCACGACCGCAACGCGTGGATGGGGCAATCCGGCGATATCGCGCGGCACCTCGCGTCTCAGCGCTGCCAGTCGCGCCGGCGAGAACCCGTGCGGAGCCGTGATGGTGGTGATGACGTTCGAGCCGCGGCGCGCGTCGTGGGCCGGCACCCAAATGAGATCGGCGGTGCTCTCACCCGTCTTGGGGTCCTGAAGGACGATCGTGAACGTTGCGCGCCCCGCCGCGCGCCGGATGGCGCGAATGTAGGGTATGCTCGCGCGCCCCGTTGCGATGGCGAGCTGGGGCCAGGGCGGCGCGAACGCACTCCCGGGCCTGCCGAACCGCTCGCGCGGGTCGACGGGCCCCCACGGCGCGGTGAGGCGGAAGAGGCCCTTGGGCTCGACCCGCTTCATCTCGGTTTTGAGACCGAGTGCGGCGGCCAGTCCCAACGCCTGAACGTCCATGCCGGCCTTGCCGTCGGTGATGATCCAGGCCCTCGCACCCTCGAGGGGGCGGTGGGTGGCGGCAGCGCTGGCGGAGGATTGCTCACGAGTCATGGGGCCGTTTCTCTCCGTCCGAACGGCGCTTGTCGAGTCCCATCGGCGCCGCGACGAGCGCGCTTGCAGCGAAGATGCATGAGACAATTGCGCAAGAAATACAAAAGTAGCCCAGCATAGACATTCTGATTATTGCCGAATTGGTGAAGTACAAGTATGAGGTTTTAATCAGGCGGCGGGCTCACCTCAAGCCAAGCGCCAATATCGGGCCGCGAACCGCAGGGGAGGCCTCGTGCCGACGCTACTAGATGCCACCGACTGGCGGATCCTCAAAGAGCTGATGGCCGACAGCTCGATCACCAACCTGGCGCTCGCCCAGCGGGTGGGATTGTCTGCTCCTCCCTGTCTGCGCCGCGTTCGGGCGCTCGAGGAAGCGGGCTTCATCACTGGCTATACCGCGCTCGTCGACGAAGCGCGCCTCGGGTTCGAGGTGACGGCGTTTGCGCTCGTCCGGTTGCACAATCAGGCCGAGGCCGACCTCAGGGCGTTCGAGAACCTGGTGCTCGGCTGGCCCGTCGTGCGCGAGGCCTGCATGCTGGCTGGCGAAAGCGACTACATCCTGAAGTGCGTCGCGACGGACATGACCGCTTTCCAGGACTTCGTCCTGAACGAGCTCACCGCGGCGCCCAACGTCGCGAGCGTAAAGACCCAGCTTGCCATCCGCCGCGCCAAGCTCGCGCCTGGAGTGCCGGTGCCCGGCGACAAAGCCTCCGCGGTTTAATACGGCTGTGCAGATTGATTGACCGCTCCTCCTCCCATCGTCACCGCCGCGCAGGCGGCGGCCTGTCCCAGCAGCAAACTTCTCTAGGGCCTGTTTGGACGGGTCGCCGCCTGCGCGGCGATGACGGCAGTGTGGTGGCGGACGAGTCGAATCATACGCACGCCGGTATAACTCCAGCACGCGTTCCTCCGCCTGCCCTACTTCCATTCCACCTTCAGGATCTCGTAGCTCCGCGACCCCTTGGGGGTCGTGACCTCGACGCTGTCGCCCTTGGACTTGCCGATGAGCGCGCGCGCAATCGGGCTCGAGATCGAGATCTTGCCGTCCTTCACGGACGCCTCGAGATCGCCGACAATTTTGTATTTCACCTTGTCGTCGGTGTCCTCGTCGACAAGCGTCACGGTCGCGCCGAACTTGACCGTGGAGCCCGAAAGCTTCGCAGGATCGACGATTTCTGCACGGCCCACCTTGTCCTCGAGCTCGGCGACCTTGGCCTCGTTGAGCCCCTGGGCCTCCTTCGCGGCGTGATACTCGGCATTCTCCGACAGGTCGCCGTGCGTGCGCGCCTCGGCGATCAGCTGGATGATGCGCGGGCGCTCCTCGACCTTGAGCCGGTGCAGCTCCGCCTCGAGCCTCTTGAAGCCTTCGAGGGTCATCGGAACCCGTTCCATCGACATCGCTAAAGTCTCCCAGATGGCCGGGCTTCGTGTGCCAGACCAAACAAACGAACTTGTCTCTTACGCGTGTGGATTTGGCCAGACCGGCATGCGCCCAGCGTGGCCGTCAGGAGTTAGGTGGCGCCGGCCACATAAGCCTGTAGCGGCGCCACTTTCATGGTGTCGGCTTTGAGGGCCTTGATGGCTCGCGTGACCGCTATCGCTCCCGCGAGAGTAGTATAATAGGGAATGTGGTTAAGCAAGGCCGTGCGCCGGATGTCCTTGCTGTCGGCGATCGCCTTGGCGCCTTCGGTGGTGTTGAACACGAGCTGCACCTCACCGTTCTTCATGGCGTCCACGATGTGCGGCCGCCCTTCCAGAACCTTGTTGATGGCGTCGCATTGAACGCCGTTCGCCTCAAGATGGCGCTTCGTGCCGCGCGTGGCAAGCACCTTGAAGCCCATGCCTTGAAGCTCCTTCAACGGAGCAACAACCCGGTCCTTGTCCGTCTCCTTGACGGAAACGAACACCGTGCCGCTCATAGGCAGCTTCTGGCCGGCGCCGAGCTGGCTTTTGCCGAACGCCATGGCGAAGTCCCGGTCGAGGCCCATCACCTCGCCTGTCGAGCGCATCTCGGGGCCCAGGATCGGGTCGACACCGAGGAAGCGCGCAAACGGGAACACCGCTTCCTTGACGCCGATATGGTCCGGTCGCGGGGGCTTCAAGCCGAAGCTTGCCAGCGATCCCCCCGCCATGATCTCGGAAGCGATGGCGGCGATCGGCTGGCCGATCACCTTGGCGACGAACGGCACGGTGCGGGACGCACGCGGGTTCACCTCGAGAACGTAGACGGCGCCGTCCTTGATGGCGAACTGCACGTTCATGAGGCCGACGACGCCGAGCGCCAAGGCGAGCTCGCGGGCCTCGCGCTCGAGCTCGGCAATGACCGGAGGAGAAAGGGAATGAGGCGGCAGCGAGCAGGCCGAGTCGCCCGAGTGGATGCCCGCCTCCTCGATGTGCTCCATGATACCGGCGACGTACGTGTCGCGCCCGTCGCAGAGGCAATCCACGTCGACCTCCACGGCGTCCGTCAGATAGCGATCGATGAGCAGCGGGCGCTTGGCGGACACGACGAGCTCGGAGGGGCTGTCGAGCGTCGCCGACAGCTTGGCGATGTAGCGATCGATCTCCGCCCCGTCATAGACGATCTCCATGGCGCGGCCGCCGAGCACGTACGACGGGCGGATGACCACGGGATAGCCGATGGCATCGGCCGCGGCGCGGGCCTCCTTGGGCGTCTTCGCGATGCCGCTCTCGGGCTGGCGCAGCCTGAGCTTGTCGATCAGCGCCTTGAACCGGTCCCGGTCCTCGGCGAGGTCGATGGCGTCCGGCGACGTGCCGAGGATTGGCACACCGGCCACCTCGAGCGGCTCGGCGAGCTTGAGTGGCGTCTGGCCTCCGAACTGCACGATCACGCCCTTGAGCGTGCCGTTGGCCTTTTCGGCCCGAATGATCTCGAGCACGTCCTCGGAGGTGAGCGGCTCGAAGTAGAGGCGATCCGAGGTGTCGTAATCGGTCGACACCGTCTCGGGATTGCAATTGACCATGATGGTCTCATAGCCTGCCTTGGTCAGCGCAAAGCAGGCATGACAGCAGCAGTAGTCGAACTCGATGCCCTGCCCGATGCGGTTCGGGCCGCCGCCCAGAATGATGATCTTCTCGCGCCCCGACGGCGCCGCCTCGCACACTGGCGCGCCCGTGAGCCCGCGCTCATAGGTCGAGTACATGTAGGCCGTGGGGGAGGCGAACTCTGCAGCGCACGTGTCGATGCGCTTGAAGACGGGCTCGACGCCGAGCCGCCTCCTCAGTGTGCGCACATCTCCCTCGCTCGTTCCGGCGAGCTTGGCCAGGCGCTGGTCCGAGAAGCCGAACGACTTCAGGGTCCGCATCTGGCCTGCGGTCTGCGGCAGGCCGTGCGCCCTGACGCGGGCCTCCTCATCGACGATCTCGCCGATGCGCGCGATGAACCACGGATCGATCTTGCAGAAGGCGTGCACCGTCTCGTGATCGACGCCGAGGCGCAAGGCCTGCGCCACCTTCAAGAGCCGGTCGGGCGCCGGCCGGCCGAGCGCCGCCCGGATGACGTTCTTGTCATCGCCCTGGCCCAGGCCTTCGAGCACGACATCATCGAGACCGGTGAGCCCCGTCTCCATCGAGCGCAGCGCCTTCTGCAGGCTCTCGGCGAACGTGCGGCCGATGGCCATCGCCTCGCCCACCGACTTCATCGACGTGGTGAGCGTCGAATCCGCGCCCGGGAACTTCTCGAACGCGAACCGCGGGATCTTGGTGACGACATAGTCGATGGTGGGCTCGAACGAGGCCGGGGTCGCGCCGCCCGTGATGTCGTTCTCGAGCTCATCCAGCGTGTAGCCGACGGCGAGCCGGGCTGCGACCTTCGCGATCGGGAACCCTGTGGCTTTGGACGCGAGCGCGGAGGAGCGCGACACGCGCGGGTTCATCTCGATCACGACGAGTCGCCCGTCCGCGGGGTCTACCGCAAACTGCACGTTGGAGCCGCCGGTCTCGACGCCGATCTCGCGCAAGACAGCGATCGAGGCGTCGCGCATGATCTGGTATTCTTTGTCGGTCAGCGTGAGGGCGGGGGCCACCGTGATGCTGTCGCCCGTATGCACGCCCATCGGATCGACGTTCTCGATCGAGCAGATGATGATGCAGTTGTCCGCATGATCGCGAACGACCTCCATCTCGAACTCTTTCCAGCCGAGCACGCTTTCCTCCACCAGCACCTGGGTGGTGGGGGAGGCGTCGAGCCCGCGCTCGACGATGTCGAAAAACTCCTCGCGGTTGTAGGCGATGCCGCCGCCCGTGCCGCCCAGCGTGAACGACGGGCGGATGATGGCTGGAAGCCCGACGAACTCCAGCGCCGCTGCCGCCTCCTGCCGATTGTGCGCCATCATGGAGCGCGGCGTCTCGAGGCCGATCTTCCTCATCGCCTCACGGAACAGAAGCCTGTCCTCGGCCTTGTCGATGGCCTCGGCCTTGGCGCCGATCAACTCGACACCCAAACCCGACAACACCCCTTGCTTGTGGAGCGCGAGAGCGGTGTTGAGCGCCGTCTGTCCGCCCATGGTCGGAAGCAGCACGAGCTTGTCGTTCGGCCGCTCCTGGCGCTCGCGGGCGATGATCTTGGTCACTACCTCGGGCGTGATGGGCTCGATGTAGGTCGCATCCGCCAGCTCCGGATCGGTCATGATCGTGGCCGGGTTCGAGTTGACGAGAACGATTCGGTAGCCCTCGGCCTTCAAGGCCTTGCAGGCCTGCGTCCCCGAATAGTCGAACTCGCAGGCCTGCCCGATGATGATGGGCCCCGCGCCGATGATGAGGATGGTGTCGATATCTGTGCGTTTCGGCATGTCGGGCGCGAGTTCTATTCGAGGGAGCCACCTTTGGCTATAGGTCCCGGAGCGTTTTACGGGGAGGGATTGCCGCGGGAGCGCACGTCTTTGAGAGGGCAGCCACTTTGCCGGCCGCCGTCCTCCCCGGGCGGCACGAAAGAGGGGTGCGGGAGCCTTCGAGCCCTCCGCACCCCTCCTAAGGAACGGGACAGCAGATTCTAACCCCCGCGCCGACTATTTCTTCTCATCGAGCGGCTTCACCGGATTGGTGAGCTCCGGCTTCTGCACATTGGCCGGCGGCTCGATCTTGAGGCTGGCGGGATAGCTGATCTCCTCCTTGTAGACCGGCTTGTCGAGATGATCCTTGTGCGCAAAGATGGCGCGGGCCGGCAGCCCGGTCTCCGGATCGATGTAGACCATCCGGACGGCCTCGTTCTTGTTGGCTTCCGATTCCTGACCGAACGCCTTCACCGCCTCGTTGATGCCGCGGTAGGCGCGCACTTGCTTGCCGTCCAGAGTCTCGGCCCCGATGCATTCGAACTTGCCGACCTTGGTTCCGGCGGCCGACGTCGACTGCTCGAGGAAGGAGATCATCTCGTCCGCGGCCTGCGGCGGTAGCTCGAACCAGCCTTTCTCGTCCTGCGTCCAGGCCTGCTCGCCGACGACGATGGTCTCGACCGGCTTCGGGTCGGTGATGAGCGACACGGTCTGCCGCATCCGGTCCGGGAGCTGGAACTCGAGCACCATCTTGACCAGACCATTCTCGCTCACCATCAGCGTGTCCTTGCGCAGGAACTTCTGCTTGGTCAGGCCCTCGAACGCCTTGGCCACCTCGTCGGTGCAGTCGGCCGAGGCCGGCCCGGCCATCGCCGCAGCGGCCAAAAGGATCGAGGAAAACACGATACGGCGCATAGTGGCTACTCCTGTCTCTTTCATGTCTGGTCCCGGTCGCGCCGCCCGAATGGCGACAGCGGCCGCTTTGGTTTCAGCTCGAGGATTGGGGACGTCTCTCAGTGCCTGTCCTGCATCACGGGCGCGCCGTCCGGCACCTCGATCTTGATGTCGTCGGGATAGTCGTAGGCCTCACGAATGATCAATGGTTTGTCGCCCTCGACGGCGCCGACCACATTGTACGCGGGCAAACCCGTCTCGGGATCGACATAGATCGTGCGCGCCACTGTCTCGCCCGTCTCGATCCTCTCGGGCGCCGTCCTGAAGGCGGCGTACTCCTTGCCCTCGAACGTTGCCTTGCCGAGGCACGCATAGGGTGTGGTGATGGCGACCGGCTGACCGAACATCTCCTGGAGATGGGCCCGCGTCATGTTCGCGAACTGAGGCTGCATCTCCATCCAGCCTCCCTCCTCCCGGCTCCAGGCGCGATTGCCGAAGCCAATGGTCTCGACCGGCATCGGAACCGTCTTGGTGAGGAGCTTCCGGTACATGAGAAGCGGCGGCTGATACTCGAACATGTCCTCCGGCGCATCGGGCTGGGCCGGCATTGTCACCACGACACGATAGGCCTTGCTCTGGCGCTGCTTGTTGAAGGCAGCTTCGACGTCCTTTGCACAGTCACCGCCCGCAAGCGCTGGCGCGGCGAAGGCAGCAAGCGCCAGCCCGGCGAATACGATACGCATCAAACCTCCCTAAAGGTGGGCCTTTTTCCCGCTCTTATACGCGGACTTGCGCCCTTGGCGATCTTAAACTTCCGAAAGGTTTGACGCCCGGCCAGGCCTACCGCACGCGAGCCTTTTTCTCCGCATTTCAATTTGTTGCATGGCCACCCGCCCACCCAGCGCAATGCCTTGGCCGGCTCTGAGGCTGGCACAGCCATGACCTGGGACGGCGCTCTATGGGGCAAGGGGAGGCGGCAGGGGACGCCAGGCTACGCCGAGCCCGCCCCCCGACCGGGCGGGCGTTGGCCCTGACCACTCAGGGTTTGCCGCCGATGTACTTCAGGAGTGCCGCATCCTTTGCGATCTGCTCGCCGTCCTTGCACTGCTCCTTGGCGGTCTCCCTGCATTCGATGGTGACCGTGTAGGGGACGCCGGCCTTGTAGATCGTGTATTCGGCCATCGAGCCTTCCATGCCCTCCTCGACGGTGTCGTCCAAAACGGAGACATCGGGCTCGGCCGCCGCACCGATGCCCCGCGTCTCGGCCGTGTCGAGGACGTCGTAATCAGGCCCGAAATGCTGCTGCACGCGCCGGTCTGCTTCGACACTCACCGTGACGTCGCCGTACTTCTTGACGATCTCGTACCAGACGGGATTGTCGACATCATAGGATTCCGTTCTCTCCTCCGCCTCCTGCGGTCCGGCCCCGAGGCTCCTCGTCACGGCGGCGGGCGGCGCCTCGAAATCGAACACCGGAATCTTGAGCTTTTCGAGCGCCGACTCCTCCTGAGCGCCGAGCGCTCGCGTCGCCGCCCTCTCCTCCATCTGCTTCTTGAGGTCGGGATCGTTCCAGTCGACGTCGAGCAGGCTTTTCTGCTCCGCCCTCACGGCAGGCGGCGACACAGCCGCTCCGAGTGCCAGGACAGAGACGAGGGAGGCGACGAGACGCGCCGGACGGGCCGGGCGCAGCGACGAAACGCGGCGAGGCATGAGAAATGTCATGGACGAGCCACTCCTTCGAGCCAATATCGCCGACCGGAAGCCGGCCCCCGGGGCAACAGTGGCCCCGGTCGCACGGCAATGGCGGAACGACGGTCTCAGTTTAGCGGCCTGCCCCTCCGCCTTGCAAGGGACAGCGGAGCAGAGGTGAACCAAGCGCCTGAATGATTTGCCGGAGGCGAGCGCACTGCACAACCAAAGGCGGCCGCCCCCATCTCGCCTTGGCTCGCAGGGCGTGCCATTCTGTCGAGGCATCTGATAGCAGTAGAAGACGACCGAAAGCGGGAGTGAGGCGATGACAATGAGCTCTCCAAATACAGGTGAGTTGCCCAGGCGCCGATCTTGGCTCGGGCGACTGATGAAGCTGTTGGCCGTCCTTGTCGTCGGCATTACGGTCGCCGCGTGCCTCGCGCTCCTCCTCGTCGCCAATGGTATGTTGACCGACCGCATTGCGGCGCTCGCAAGCGAAAAGCTCGGGCGCAAGGTCACACTCGGAGACGTTCGCGTCGGTCTCGGCCTTCCGCTCAAAGTCCGCGTCAGAGACATCGCCGTTGGAAATCCGGCCGGCATGGACGGCGACCTCCTCAAGGCCGAGGCGGCAGACGCACGCGTCTTGCTCGGCTGGTCGCCGCTCTTCAATTTCGATCCAGATCTCGAGGACATCGAGATCAGGGGCGCAAAAGCCGACATCCGCTTCGACGAGACCGGCAAGTCCAATCTCGGGCTGGGCGACGGCGCAAGCGGAAAAACGGGCGTCCTCGCGCTGCCGAGGACGGCGCGCATCCGTAACAGCCGTCTCAGCATCATGCGGGCGGGCGCGGCGGAGCCGGTCACCTTCGAGAGCCTCGAGGCGGACGCAGCCATCGACCGGACCTCCGGCAAGACGTCCTCGAAAGGCAAAATGACCTATAACGGCGCCGCCCTCGACTTCGAGGCCGAGTTCGCCGATCTCGGCATTGCCACGACCGGCCTTCCAACCGCGCTGAGACTCGCACTCAAGGGTCCCGCCGTGGATGCAGCGTTCTCAGGCGACGTGGTGCTCACGGGCGAGCCTCAACTCTCGGGCGCCGCCAAGGTCGAGACCGCCTCGCTCGGCGATCTCGCCGGCTGGATTTCCGGCAAGGCCGCCGAAAAGGGGAAAGGCGCCGCTCTGCCCGCCTCGCTCGACGGCAAGGTCAAGCTCAAGGGGAAGGAGCTCGGGCTCGACGGTGCCGCTTTCAAGGCCGGCAGCGCAGAAGGCCGTTTGACGGGCGCGCTGTCGTTCGCGGGCGAGCAGGCCAAATATACTGGAGCGATCGCCACCACCGTTCTCGATCTTTCCGCCTTTTCACGCTCCGCGGCTGGTGGGGCACGCTCGCTCGGAGCCGAGGGCGATGCTGCTGAGGAGGAGCTTCCGTTCGAGATCGAGCCGGATACGGAGGCCGTGACCCGCCAGCTTCGCGCCATCCAAGCCGGTGAGCCCGTCGAGCCGGCAGCGCCCAGAGCTCAACCCTCCTTGTCGGAGGGCGGCGAAGAGGAAGCCCCGGCAGCGGGAGACGAGGGAGCCGATACACGCTCGCTCAAGGCCGGAGCTCGGAAAGCGGCCTGGAGTGTCGAGACCATCGATTTCAGCGCGCTCGGTGCGCTCGGCCTCGATGCCACCCTCACGGCCGAGCGTGTCGCCTACGGGACGCTCGATATCAGGAATGCCCGCATCAAGGCCCGCCTCGACAAGGGCAAGCTCGACGCCATGATCGAGGATGCCGACATCGCCGGGGGCAAAGCCAGGGGCAGCATCGCCATCGACAGCGTTGCGCCGATGCCCGCAGCGAGCCTGTTGCTCGACCTCATCGGCGTTGCCGCCGAGCCGGTCGTCACGGAGTTCACCGGCAAACCGTTCCTGAGCGGAACCTCGAACGCGCTCATCGACGTCAAGGCTCAGGGCAAGAGCGTCGACGCGCTGGCCAAGTCCCTCGAGGGCAAAGCCAAGTTCAAGATGGTGAGAGGTGCGCTGCGCGGCATCGACGTGAAGAAGGCTACCAGCAGCTTCTGCCTGTCCGAGCTCATGAAGGGCGCGTTCGTCGGCTCCAAGAAAGCATTCAAGATCGACATGACGCAGAAGACCGGTTTCGAGAACCTCGACGCCGAGTATGCCATCCGCAAGGGCGTTCTCAAAAGCACACCCGACCTCGAGATCGGGGGCTCCGAGGTCGAGATCCGCTCGCGTGGCGAGGTGAGCGTCGCCGAGCGGCTCCTGCAGCAGAACCTGCGCTTCAAGGTGGTGCCGCCGCCCAAATGGCCCGCTGTGCCGGTCCACATCGCCGGCAGCTGGGAGAAGCCGGCCCTCAAGCTCGACACGGCGGCCGTCGACTGGATCGCCGTGCTCAATGCCGCCGTTTTCGGTTGCGAGGCCCCGACACGGAGTCTCGCTGCCGAAGCGGGTCCGGCCGAGGAGGAAGTGCCACTCCCCGTGTCGGTCCGGGAGGCTATCGAGGGCGTGCTCAGCGCCAACGTCGACGCGTCCGTGCTATCGGAGGACGGAAAGACTGCCTTGCGCGCGCTCCTCGGCGGTGCGGCCGATCAGGGTGCGTCCGCTGCTCCGGGGGATGCTGGCCAGCCCGCGCCGTGAGGTGACGATTGCGGCTTCGCGCTCAGCGTGTTGCGGAACCAGCGTTGCAAGGGACCTGGCAATGAGGCAATAATCCATCCTGTTGCCGCGACCGGTTGGGTCTCGCGTTTTGGCGATTTTGGGGGGAGTGCTGTGACAGTAGCTCGTCGTGGACCCTGGCTGATCGGCCTCGCTCTCTTCGTATCCGGTGCAGCGCTGGCGGAGCCGCCACCCCTCGTCGGCGCACCTGAGACGTTGGGCAGCCGATCCCAAGATCGCCCGATAGGTCATGACGGCGTCATTGTCCCGCCGTGCCTTTCGAGCGAAGCTGATGGGGGCGGTAGCTCCGGCGCGCTCCTCCACGCCATCAAGTGTCAGCTTCCCGCAGAGCCAGCCGGTGGTGGAACGCCCGCGGGCGGCGAAACGGGCGGCGGAGCCGGAACAGGACAGCCCCCGGCGGGAGAAGGAACAGCCGGCGAAGGCGGCGCACCTGCAGGAGGGGGAGCCCCTGGCGAAGAAACGCCTGGCGGAGGAACCTCTGGCGGAACCGCCGGAGGCCCGGCTGGAGGCGAGAGTGGCGGTCAGGCGGGCGGCGGCGGTGAGGCCGGGCAGGGTGGGACGGGAACACCCCCGCCAGTCGTGGCCGATCCCGGGTTCCGCTACCACCCGCCAGGCGCGCTCCAGAAGAACGACAGCCGCGGACGCAAGGACCGAATTGTCTATTTGCCCGACATCATCTTCCCGATCCGGCTAGGCCCCGGCCAGTTCCCTCACATGAACTCGCAGATCTACGGCTATGGCGGGTGCTGCGGGCCCGGCGGCAGCTATTCGAATCCGGCCAATTGGGACCCCATGAACCAATGGGACAACTACTGCGAGGCCCGCGGCCACAAGATGCCGCTATGCACGGGCGCGGGCGCAAAAGGACACCAGGGTCAGGACATCCGCCCCCCCTCCAACAAGCTCGCTTTCTACGATGCGATCGCGGTGGTCGACGGCGTGATCGTCTCGACCAGCAACTACACGTCCTCGGTGAAGCTCAAGGGGCCGGACGGGACCGATTACCTCTACCTGCACCTCGAGCCGTCCTCGATCAAAGTGAATGCCAATCAGAAGGTGAAGCGGGGCGACGTTCTCGGCAAGGTCGCGAACCTCATGAACGGCGGACGCGGCACATCGATCCACCTGCACTTCCAGGCCCAGCAGACGATCGAGTACGGCGACAAGAAGATCACGGCCTGGGTGCCGGTCTACACCTCGCTCATCGCCGCGCTTCGGAAAGAAAAGCGATTGTCGTCGGGCATCGTCAATGATCCCAACGGCGGCAAGCCCGTGCTCGTCGCCGAGTACCCCTACGAGTACGGCGTGCCGAAGCCGCCAGAGGAAGCCAAGCAGCCGCCGGTAGAGGAGGCGAAACAGCCGCCGCCCGAGGAGGCGAAACAGCCGCCACCCGAGGAAGCAAAGCAGCCACCGCCCGAGGAGGCGAAACAGCCGCCGCCGGAGGAAGCAAAGCAGCCACCGCCCGAGGAGGCGAAACAGCCGCCGCCGGAGGAAGCAAAGCAGCCGCCGCCAGAGGAGGCCAAGCAGCCGCCGCCAGAGGAGGCGAAGCAGCCACCCAAGGAAGAGCCATCCCTGTGGCGCAGCCTCTGGAAGAGGCTATTCAACTGGTGGTTGGGTGCGCCCAAGTGATGAGCACGGGCGGTTCCAGCGGCGTTGTTGCCAGATCGGCGCACGGACACTGCCACGCAGAGGATGGCGATGGAAGCGCCGCCAACCCGGCGCGGCCTCGACGAGCGGCGGGGCCCAACGATTGCCACCACCGAACCCTATGCTCATAGCGACCACACTCTCAAACACGCGGTAGCACTGGTCACAATCACTCACCACCTATTCTGGATCAATGACGGCGGCGGCGAACTCCTCTGCTATGGGGCCCGTTGCCAGATTTGCGAGAAGCGAGGAGCACCACCATGCTCGGAAAAGCACGTCTTGCCGCTCTCTTCGTCGTGGCGGCGACACCCTCTGCCCTTGCCCAACAGGCGCCGGACTACGACAATCTCAAGAAAATGCTGGAGCAGAAGTTCTCTCCGGCCCAGACCCGCTCGCTCTCGGCTCAGCCGGAGGCCGAGGCCAAGGAGAAGAAGGACTTCCAGTGGCTCCAGGAGAACGGCTCCAAGAAGCCTGCCGATTCGGCCAAGACCGCTCCGGCCGGCAACGAGCCGGCGGTGCCGCCTGGCGGAACCAAGGAGGCGGCGCCCGGCAAGCAGAGCGCGACGTGGTGGGGGCTGGTTACCGCCTTCGTCTCCGATCGCGTCCGGATGCGCTCGCCGCTCGGCGAGAACGTGGCGGGCGCGGGCACCATGACGGCCGGGACATCGGCGAAGCTGAAGCTCGGTGAGGTCGGCAAGCCGGCGGCCGATGACGCTCAATCCACCGGTGCTCCCGCAGCCGAGATCGTCGCAGCTCCTCCCGCACCGAAGCTCCAGATCAAGGTTGCTCAAGCCGAGGCGCCGGTAGCGAAAAAGAACAGCTTCGTCATCCAGTTGAAGCCCGATGCCAAGGAGCAGGAGGTCAGCGCGCTGTTGCAGAAGTACGGCCTCAGCATCACGAAAATCATCGGCGATCTCGGCGTCATCACGGTCGAGATCGCGGAGGATCCCACAAGCGGAACCCGCGGGCTCGCCGGAGAGCCCGGCGATGACGTCGAGGCGACCAGCGACCCCAAAAAGAAGCTCGGCAAGATCCTAGAGCCGCAGATCATCAAAGAGCTTCGCAAGGAGCCCATCGTCGATGCCGCCATCGTCAACTCCACAATCGGCACCAAGATCCTGCCGCGAGCTTCGGGCGCGACACTGCAGTCATCGGGCAAGAGCTACGCCTGGCAGTGGGCTCCGGGCGAGGCGATCGATGGCAACTGGGGCTTGAAATCCATCCGGATGCCGCCCGTCTGGACCGTGCTCGACCGCTTCCGGAAGAGGAACCCGGATGCGGCCCGGCCCAAGGTCGGCATCATCGATGCGGGCTTCGCCGAGAACCCGAACGTTCCCTTCCAGTCGATGCAGGACGTGCAAAAGCTGACCGTCCTGAGGCCGGACTGCAACTCGCACCACGCCATGCACGTCGCGGGCATCATCGGCGCCCGCCAGGGCGATACGCCGGGCATCGACGGCATCATTCCCGATGCGCGCCTCGATGCCGTCGCCATCTCCAACCAGGCGGCCAACGAGGCCGGCAACCTCGGCGTCGAGGAGCTCTGGGAGCTGCAGACGCTCCTGTTCGACGAGGTTCTCGGCAAGACGATGGACTATCTCGTCGACAATGTCGTAAAGCAGGACAACCTGCGCGTCATCAATATCAGCCTCGGCTACAACTTCCTGGCCAAGAAGCTGATCGGCTCCGCGAACCTCGACGACGTCGAGGGCTTGAAGCTTCACATTCATCATCAGGCCAGCATCATCCGGCGCATGGCACAGCGCGTCGACGACAAGATTCTGTTCGTGGTCGCCGCCGGCAACGACTCGGAGGACCGGGCCGAGCCGCTCGCCGCCCGCTGGGCTTCGCCCTTCGCCTGGGCCGGCACATACGAAGGCACGACGGACAAGCCCGCACGCAACATTCTCGTGGTCGAGGCCTCGGACCGCAAACGCGAGCGCGCGGCGTTCTCCAACATCGGCGGGCACGTCGCCGCCCCTGGCATCGACATCATGAGCACGCTCGCCCACGGGGTCAGCGCATTTGCGGTCTGCAGCGGAACCTCGCAGGCGGCCCCCCACGTTGCCGCACTCGCGGCCATCCTGTTCGAGCTCGACCCCACCAAGAAGCCGTGGGAGATCCTCGACCTCATCAAGGCGACGGCGACGCCGCGCCCCGAGGGCTCGATCGGCGCGCCTACTATCGATGCGCTCGAGGCCGCGCTGCAGATCGCGGGCACGAAGTCTCTGCTCGCCGATCTCGATGGCAGCGGCACGGTGGATGGCGCCGATCTTGCCTCCTTCAAACGCCAGCTCGATGCCATTCGCGCCTCCGCAACGACGGAAGCGGCATTCTCCGAGGACTTGAACGGCGACGGCACGGTCGACGACAACGAGTGCCACTGGCCCGTAATCGATCTCAACGGCAGCGGCGAGGCGGCGACCCAGCCCGCGGACTTCAAGCGGCTCGGAGGCCTCTTTCGCTCGGACCTCAACGTGGTGGCAATGGCCTGGAGCGATGCCGACAAGCCTTTCGATGTCGCCTTGGGTGAAGCCGGCCTCACGGCAACCGCCGCTTCCGATACGCTGACGGCGAGCAACGGCGAGACAGCCAAGAAGAGCGCCCTCTGCCGGCGTAAGGATCAGATCGTCGATCCCAACCTCGTCGTTGCAGCGGCGCTCGAGGGGGGAACTCGCGAAACGGCCAGCGATGAGGCGGGAGGCGGCACTGCAGCAGAGGGCTCAAAGGAGGCCGCCCCCGGAGCCGATCAATCCCGAGCCGAAGGCGGCGCGGCGAAACCGGACGGCGTCGCCGCCGAGACCAATGCGCCGGCAGCTCGAGGCGAGCCTGCTGGCGCCGGCACGGAGTCAGGGGAGACGCGCGGTCTCGCAACCGCGCCCGAGGACGGGGCCTCGCTCAAGGCTACGGTGCAGAAAGCGGTGGACGAGCTCAAGAAACTCAACCCGCGGCTGCGCATCACCATCAATCCGGCAACCGGCCTGCCGGCGAGCATCTCCGGCTTCCTTCCGCGACCCGGCGCCGGCGCCGCGCTCGGCTCGTCCGCCCGCGGCGTTGGCGAGGAGCAGAGCGAGGAAGAGACCAAGGCCGCCGTCGAGGGCTTCTTTGCCACCAGCGGTCTCACCGCGGCCTTTCCCACTCAGAACAAGAAAGCGCGCACCGAGTACCTCGGACGACGCCGGGATCCGGATTTTCCGGACCGCTTCATCGCCACCGTCGAGCAGCGCGTCGGCGATATTCCCGTGTTCGGCTCGAGCGCCAAGCTGACCGTCGAGGGGCTCGCAGGCGTCACCAAGTATGTCGGCACGCCCTCTCAGGTGGCGATCACGGACACCAAGACCGAAATCGCAGAGGCCGATGCGATCGAGGCTGCGCGGGCGAGGCTTGCCGAGATCGAGGCGGAGGACACCGGAGAGGAGGCGCGCCGTCTCGCCCCGGAGGCCATCTCGGGAGAGGCCAAGGCCCGCCTCGTCATCTTCGACCCGGCGCTCGTCGACAAGAAGGCGAAGGGGGCCACGCGCATCGCCTGGCTCGTGGAGATCGACAGCTTCCGTCTGTTCGTCGATGCCAAGACAAAGGAGGTCTTCCACTACTACCGCGACCGCCCCACGGGAGCCATGAGGCGCATTTTCGACCTGGAGCACGGCAAGATCTTCCCGGGCAAGAAGATTCTCGACGAGGAGACGGCCACGCGCGAGGAGAGCATGGCTCAGGATGGAGAGCTTGCATTCCGCTTCACGGGCGACGTGCGTGACTTCTTCTTCCTGGTGTTCGGGCGAAACGGATTCGACGACAACGACGGCGACGGTCCCAAGGGTGGTGCCACTCTCGAGAGCTATATCCGCTACTCGAACGTGCGTGACGCCTTCTGGTGCCCCTCGAAGTCGTACGAATGTCCGAGGCCCAACGTGATGGTGTTCGGCCCCGGCTATGCCGGCTCGATCGACGTCGTCGGTCACGAGATGACGCATGGTGTCATCGCGCATGAGAAGAACCTGCTCTACCTGAACGAGCCCGGCGCGGTGAACGAGTCTCTTGCCGACATTTTCGGAACCCTGATCGAGCTCCACGCCCGCGTGCCGTCCGGAAACTGGGTGATCGGTGAGAATGCGCCGAGCTTCTCGGAGGCCTCGCCCTTGAGGAGCCTCGCGGACCCGAACCTCAAGAACGCCGAGGGCCAGTCGATGTTCGACCGCACGAAACGCTTCTCGATGGCCAACCGGGGCCAGCCGGACAACTATGCTGAGGTGCTGTCGACGGCGGACACGCTCTGCGCCACCACCCGCTATCAGGATAACGGGTGCGTCCACTTCAACAGCGGCATTCTGAACAAGTTCGCCTACCTCATCTCGGAGGGGGGCGAGCATCGCGGTGTCACGGTCAACGGCATCGGGCGCGTGAAGCTCGCCCGCATCGCCTACCGGACGATGACGGCGCAGCTCAACGAGAGCTCGGGCCTGATCGAGGCCGCCGACGGCTTTGCCCTCTCCTGTCTCGAGCTGGCGGAGGCGGGCGTCTCCGCCATCAGCGCGTCCGACTGCGAGCAGGTCTTCGCCGCCCAGGAAGCGGTGGGGCTCATCTACGAAAGCTCATGAGCGGGCGAGCCTCGTAACGCTGCGCGGGCGCTTCCCTCAAACGCTGAGCAGGAGGTGCTCGCGCTCCCAGGGGCTGATAACGCGCATGAACTCCTCGAACTCGGAGCGCTTCAACGTCAGATAGACGTGCGAGAAGCGCGGCCCGAGAACGTCGTGCAGGTCCTTGCTGTCCTCGAACTCGGTCAGAGCCTCGAGCAAACCGCGCGGCAGCTGATGGTCGTTGCGGTAGGCATTGCCGGTGACGGCGGGGCGCGGCTCTAGGGCCTTCTTCATGCCGAGGTAGCCGCAAGCGAGGCTCGCCGCAATCGCAAGATAGGGGTTCGAATCGGTGCCCGGCAGCCGGTTCTCGACACGGCGCGCCGCATCCGGCGCCACAGGCACGCGCAAACCGGCCGAGCGATTGTCGTGGCCCCACTCGACGTTGATGGGCGCAGCCCCGCCCGGAACGAGGCGCCGGTACGAGTTGACGTAAGGCGCGAGCAGGCAGGTCGCGGACGGAAGATAGGTCTGCTGGCCGGCGAGGAAGTGGAAGAAGAGCGGGCTCGGCGAGCCGTCGTCCATGGTGAAGATGTTGCGCCCCGTCCGCGCGCTGGTCACGCTCTGATGAACATGCATGGCGCTGCCGGGCTCGTTCTCGAGGGGTTTCGCCATGAATGTGGCGTAGCAGCCGTGCTTGAAGGCCGCCTCGCGGATCGTCCGCTTGAACAGGAAGACTTGGTCGGCAAGGCTTACGGGATCGCCGTGCATCAGGTTGATCTCGAGCTGTGCGGCGCCGCCCTCCTGAATGATGGTGTCGATCTTGAGGTACTGCAGCTCCGCGAACTCGTAGACGTCGTCGACAATTCTATCGTACTCGTCGACGGCGCCGAGGCTGTAGGCCTGCCGGCCAGCGCCCTTGCGGCCCGAGCGTCCGACGGGCGGCTCGAGCGGGTAATCCGGGTCCGGGTTGGTCTTGGTGAGATAGAACTCGAGCTCCGGCGCAACGACCGGCAGCCAGCCCTCCTCGCGGTAGAGATCGACCACACGGCGGAGCACGTTGCGCGGCGCGATCTCGACAGGGTCGCCGTTCTGCCACAGCGCATCGTGAATGACCTGTGCGGTCGGGCTCGATGCCCAGGGTGCGGGCCGGATGGTATCGAGATCCGGCACCATCATGAGATCGCTTTCCGCGTAGAGCGTCTGCCCGTCGTCCTCGAAGCCGACGTAATCGCCGGTAATCGTCTGATAGAAGATCGAGATGGGCAGGTGAACAGGGTCGAGCTTGACGAATTTCTCGGCCGGCATGGTCTTGCCGCGGGCAACGCCTGCGATGTCCGGCACCGCGCAGTCGACCTCCTCGATACGGTGGTGGCGCAGCCAGTCCCTCAACGTGTCGACCGTCGCGCCGACCTCGTACACCGGCGTCTCCGTGGTGGGCTCTCCTGCGTCGGGAGTCATGATGGCACCTGGTTATGTAAGGCTTGCCTGCCGGGGTCCTTCCCGCGCCGCCGTTTTCGGGGTGCGAGCTCGAGGCGGACTACATTCCCCCGGACAGCCGGGTCCTGCAATGCAAGACGCTCTCTCCGGTGAACAATCGATCCCGGCCGCTGGCCCGCTGCCCAGGCCCTGCCGGCCTCGAGTGGTAGGGCGGCAGGCCCGGAGCCAGACCACCCACCAAATATATTGTGATCACAAAACCGATCAAAACTCAAGGTTTGTAGAGAAATGTCATGATTTACAATGAGTTAAAGCTCAATTGGCCGAGCCTTTCCAACCGACACCAGCCCTGCGGACGCCATCCACCAGAGGTCAGGCGTCAAGGGCCAGAAGCCCTTCGCCGATGAAGCCCATGCCCTGCTCGATGTCGGCGGCGATGGCGTATCGGAGCCCGGCGACGTCTCCGCGCCGCATCGCGGCGATGGCCGCATCGTGCTGGTCCTCGAGCTTCGAGGTCCCGAACCGGCCATAGGCCATGCGCATGAAGGGTCCGAACTGCAGCCACACGCTCTCCACGAGCGCGAGCAACATGTCGGCGCGCGCCAGCCGATAGATTGTGAAGTGGAACATATGGTTGGCGCGTAAGTATCCGTTCACGTCGCCCTCGCTCATGGCCTTGTCGATGCTGTCGTCGATGCGCTCGATCTCATCGATGTCGGCGCGCCGCATGTTGGCGAGCGCCCGCGCTGCGAGCTCGGATTCGAGCGTGCTTCTCGCAAACAAGACCTGCTCGAACTTCTCGCGCGTCATCGGCGCCACCAGCACCCGCCGGTTGTCGCGCAAGACGAGTGCGCGCTCGGCAATGAGCCGGCGCACGGCCTCGCGCACCGGCATGGGGCTGACACCGAGCTCGAGGGCCAGCCCGCGCAAGGTGACCGAGCCCCCCGGCAGAAAGCCTCCGAACAGGATGCGCTCCCGGAGGCGACGGTAAACGGCCTCATGCGCGGTCATGCCGAGCTCTGCAGAGGCCGCCTCGACCTCGATCGGTGCCCGTCCGGTCTGCAATTCGTATCGCTTTTTCAACATTTGAGGTCACGCCCCGATCCTGCCCCGCCGGCCTGCCCTGCCGCCGCCCGGGGGTGGCGGCAAGAGCCGGCCGTTGCTTGCCCGTCCGCGCCTCGGCGGTCCGATCCGCCCGGAGGAACTCATTCTTCTACTTGTACAGCCCGAAATTTGTGATCACAATAGGCCTCGCGTGCGATGGTCCCCTGGACCTTCTCGAGCTGGGCCGCGCACCGCTGTTAGAGGCGTTGATCAGGGAGAGAACGCATCATGATGTCACCGAAACGAAGCCGGCAGGTGCTTGCCGGCGGCTTGGCGATCGCCGCCCTGGCTCTGGCACACCAAGCGCTGGCGAAGGATCGGGTGGTCCGGGTCTACAACTGGTCGGACTACATCGACAGCACGATCCTCGACGATTTCACGAAGGAGACGGGGATCAAGGTCGTCTACGACGTTTTCGACAGCAACGAGGTGCTGGAGACGAAGCTGCTCGCAGGCAAGACCGGCTATGACCTCGTCGTTCCGACCGGCCAGTTCCTGAACCGTCAGATCAAGGCGGGCGTATTCCAGAAGCTCAACAAGTCGAAGCTCCCGAACCTCGCCAACATGTGGCCCGAGGTCTCGCAGCGCGTCGCCGTCTACGATCCCGGCAACGAGTACGCGATCGACTACATGTGGGGCACTACCGGCGTCGGCTACAACGAGGGCAAGATCAAGGAGCGCATGCCGGACGCGCCGGTCAACTCCCTCGACATGATCTTCAAGCCCGAGATCGCCGCAAAGTTCAAGGACTGCGGCATTCACGTTCTCGATTCCCCGGACGACATCCTGCCGGTCGTGCTCAACTACCTGAAGCTCGATCCCAACACGACCAAGCCCGAGGAGCTGGAGCAGGCCGGAAAGCTCATGACGAGCATCCGCCCCTACGTGCAGAAGTTCCATTCTTCCGAGTACATCAACGCGCTCGCCAACGGCGATATCTGCATGGCGCTCGGCTGGTCCGGCGACATCCTGCAGGCTGCCAGCCGCGCGGAGGAGGCCAAGAACGGACAGGTGATCCAGTACGCGCTCCCCGCCGAGGGCACTCAGATGTGGTTCGACATGATGGCCATCCCCAAGGATGCCAAGAACGTCGAGGAAGCCCATGTGTTCCTCGACTACATCATGCGTCCCGAGGTCATCGCCAAGGCGACGAACTATATCTCCTACGCCAACGGCAATCTCGGCTCTCACAAGTTCGTCGACGAGGGCATCCTCAAGAATACCTCGATCTATCCCGACGAGGCGACGCTGAAGAAGCTGTTCGTGAAGTTACCATACGATCCGAAATCCCAGCGCCTCGTCACGCGCATGTGGACCAAGGTCGTGACCGGCAAGTAAGCTTCCAGGACCGGCGCCGGACTCTGCGGCGCCGATCCTTGCACACTTGGTTGCGGCAACCGGCGCACTGCCCCCATGAAACCTGCCGGGAGCCGATTCCAGCGGGCACTCAGTTGAGAGATCGAGACGTAGCGTATCGAGGTAGAGAGATCATGACGGGCCCAGCAGCGAGTGGCGCAGCCGGTACGGGCGAGAGCAAGAGGCCGGGGGCGCGGATCTTCGCACCGCAGTCGGGCTTTGCTCCCTGGAAAGACCCCTCCAAGCAGCCGATGGTGCGCTTCGAGAACGTGACCAAGCGCTTCGGCGACTTCGTCGCCATCAAGAACGTCAGTCTCGACATCTACGAGCGCGAGTTCTTTGCCCTCCTCGGCCCGTCGGGCTGCGGAAAGACCACGCTGCTCAGAATGCTCGCCGGCTTCGAGAAGCCGACCGAGGGGCGCATTCTGGTCAACGGCCAGGACATCACCGGGCTTGCTCCCTATGAGCGCAAGGGAGTGAACATGATGTTTCAGTCTTACGCGCTCTTCCCCCACATGACGGTCGAGGACAACATCGGCTTCGGTCTGAAGCAGGAGGGCATGCCCAAGGCCGACATCGAGAAGCGTGTCGGGGAGGCGATGACTCTCGTCGAGCTCTCCAAATTCGGCAAGAGAAAGCCTCACCAGCTTTCCGGCGGCCAGCAGCAGCGCGTCGCGCTCGCCCGAGCCATTGCGAAAAAGCCCCGCATCATGCTCCTCGACGAGCCGCTCGGCGCGCTCGACAAGCGCCTGCGCAACCAGGCCCAGTTCGAGCTGATGCGCATTCAGGAGAGCACCGGCACCACTTTCATCATCGTCACGCACGATCAGGAAGAGGCCATGACCGTGTCCTCGCGGATCGCGGTCATGGATCACGGAGAGCTCGTGCAGGTCGCCACACCGGGCGAGATCTACGAGGCCCCCCGCTCCCGCTACGTCGCGAACTTCATCGGCGACGTGAACATCCTCGAGGGCAGCGTTTCGGGCCTTTCGAACGGCACCGTCGACATCACGGCCGTCGACGGGGCCGGCTTCTACAAGGCCCAATGCCCGGACGGCCTCAAGCCCGGCCAGAAAGTGTGGATCGCAATCCGGCCCGAGAAGCTCCGTATCTCGCTCATGAAGCCCGCCGGCGCCTTCAATGTCCTCTCGGGCAAAGTGGACGATATCGGCTATCTCGGCTCGACCTCGCAATATCACGTCCGGCTTCCTTCGGGCCAGCGTATCACGGCGTTGCGGGCGAACTCCGGCACCGCCGTCGAGCAGCCGATCACCTGGGAGAACCAGGTCTGGCTCGATTGGCCGGCGGACACCGGCATCTTGCTCACGAGCTGAAGCGAAACGCCGAGGACCGGAAACTGGACGCTGGGAGCTGGAGTGGATCGATGCGCCGCTGGTACGTCATCGCAGCGCCATACCTGTGGCTGCTCCTGTTCTTTCTCGTCCCGTTCTTCATCGTGTTCAAGATCTCGCTGTCCGACATTGCGACGGCCATACCGCCTTACATCCCCGTCCTGGACCTTTCGGCAGGGCTCGAAGGCATAGGGGACTTTTTCGCGAGCCTCGACTTCGAGAACTACGGGTTCATCTTTTCCGATCCCCTCTACGTCAACGCCTACTTCTCGAGCATCAAGATAGCCGCCCTCTCGACGTGCTTCACGCTGCTCGTCGCCTATCCGATTGCCTACGGCATGGCGCGCGCGCCCAAGGACTGGCAGCCGACGCTCATGATGCTGGTGATCCTGCCGTTCTGGACCTCGTTCCTGATCCGCGTCTATGCGTGGATCGGCATCCTGAAGAAGGAAGGGCTTCTCAATCTCCTCCTCACGAGCTTCGGTATCGTCGACGAGCCGCTCACGATCATGAACACCACGGCCGCCGTCTACGTCGGCATCGTCTACTCCTACCTGCCGTTCATGATCCTGCCCCTCTACGCGAGCCTCGAGAAGATCAAGCCGTCGCTCCTCGAGGCCGCCGAGGATCTCGGCTGTCCGCCCTGGAAGGCGTTCTGGCAGGTGACGTTCCCGCTGTCGTTCCCGGGCGTGGTCGCCGGGTGCCTCCTAGTCTTCATTCCGGCTGTCGGCGAGTTCGTCATTCCCGACCTGCTCGGCGGATCGGAGACGCTGATGATCGGCAAGACCTTGTGGTCCGAGTTCTTCAACAATCGCGACTGGCCCGTGTCCTCGGCGGTCGCGGTGGTGCTCCTGCTCGTTCTCGTGGTTCCGATCGTCGTGTTCCAGCGCCAGCAGCAGCGCGCCCAGGAGGCTCAACAATGAACTTGCGCTTTTCCTGGTTCAATCTGACGTCGCTCATGCTCGGGTTCGCGTTTCTCTACATCCCGATCCTGCTGCTCGTACTGTTCAGCTTCAACGAGTCGAAGCTCGTCACCGTGTGGGGCGGATGGTCCACCAAATGGTACGCGGGCCTGCTCGACAACGAGGCGCTCATGAGTGCGGCATGGACGACGCTCTGGGTGGCGTTGTTCTCGGCGACGCTCGCGACCATTCTCGGCACGCTCGCAGCCATCGTGCTCGTGCGCATGGGACGCTTCCCGGGGCGCACTCTGTTCTCGGGCCTCGTGTTTGCGCCACTCGTCATGCCCGAGGTCATCACCGGCCTTTCACTTCTCCTCCTGTTCGTGGCCATCGGCGTCGATCGCGGCTTCTGGACCATCACCATGGCCCATACCACGCTCACCATGTGCTTTGCCGCCATTGTCGTGCAGTCGCGCTTGCTCGACTTCGACAAGTCGGTCGAGGAGGCCGCGATGGATCTGGGCGCCACGCCGGTCAAGACCTTCTTCCAGGTGACGCTGCCGATCATCGCGCCCTCGGTCATTTCGGCCTGGCTGCTCGCCTTCACGCTCTCACTCGACGATCTCGTCATTGCGAGCTTCACCTCGGGCCCGGGAGCGACCACCCTGCCCATGAAGATCTACAGCCAGGTGCGGCTCGGCGTGACGCCGGAGATCAACGCCATCTCCACGCTCATGATCGCCTTCGTGACGCTGGGCGTACTCGCCGCCTCCTACGTCACCAAGCGCCAGGCGCTGCAGGCCGAGCGCGAGAGGCGCGCCGTCGACGCCGGGGCCGCATAAGGACACCAGCCCGGCCCCATCATGTCAGAGCCTCACGTCAACTCCTACTACGCCGCCACTTTGGGCGACGCGCCGCGCTACTCCTCTCTCGAGGGCAGCGTCGATGCCGACGTCTGCATCGTCGGCGGCGGCTTCTCGGGAGTCGCTTCGGCCCTCACGCTCGCTGAGCGCGGCTACAAGGTCGTGCTCCTCGAGCAGCATCGCATCGGCTGGGGCGCCTCCGGGCGCAATGGCGGCCAGATGATTTTCGGCATCAGCGGCGAAGCGGGCATCCGGCGCCAGCTCGGCGAGAGCGGGCGCCGGCTCCTGTCCGCAGTCCGGTATCGCGGCCACGAGATCATCGAGGAGCGCATCGCCAAGTACGGCATCGATTGCGATCTGAGATACGGCTGGATGGAGGCGGCCGCGCGCCCGCGGCACATGCAGGGCCTGAGGCTCGCGGCCGAGGAGCTCGCGGCCGAAGGCGCTGACGGCGGCCTCGAGCTCGTCGAGCCCGAGCGGATGGGCGACGTTCTGGAGACGAGCCGCTACTACGGCGGCCTCATCGACAGGAGAAGCGGTCACCTCAATCCCCTGAAGCTGGTCGTTGGCGAGGCCAGCGCCGCGGCCGCGCTCGGCGTCTGTATCCACGAGGACTCGCGCGTCGTGAGGCTCGAGGGCGGCGCGAAGCCGTTCGTCGTGACGGAGCGCGGGCACGTCAGCGCGCGCCATATCATTGTGGGGGGTGGGGCAGAGCACCCGTTCCAGAGGGGCCCGCTGCGCGGTCTCACGCTCCCGACAGGAAGCTACATCATCTGCACCGAGCCGCTCGGCGAGCGCCTCGCCATGAGGCTCAATCCCCTGAACCTCGCGGTTGCCGACAGCAACGTGGTGCTCGACTACTTCCGCTTGACCGCGGACCGGCGCATGCTGTTCGGAGGCCGCTGCAATTATACGAACCGCGATCCCAAGGATCTCACCGCCGCGCTGATGCCGCGGCTCACGGCGATCTTTCCGGAGATCTCCGGAAAGCGGGTCGACTATGCGTGGGGCGGGCGCATCGACATCGTGATCACCCGCATTCCCGCCATCGGACGCCTCGAGCCCAACGTCTACTACATGCAGGGCTATTGCGGTCACGGCGTCAATGCCACGCATATCGCGGCAGAGATCGTCGCCGACGCCATCGGCGGCACAGCGGAGAAACTGGACCTGTTCGAGAGGATCCGGCATTTCCCCATGCCGGGCGGCTTCCTCGGCAACCAGCTCCTGGCGCTCGGCATGCTCTACTACAGGCTGAAGGACCTGCTGTAGACACCCTCACCACCACGGGGGGGCCGAGGTCGACCCCACTTCTTTCTCCATGGGCAGAGATTTTTCGTCTGTGGCAACAATGCGCTAGTGTCCCGCTTGACCTAACGGCTTGCCGGCTCGACTTGCACTTGCACAATGACAAGGCAGCGGCGCTGGTATATGGCTCGCTGCGTCGGGCCGGTAGCCGGCCGCAACCTGGGGGTGCTCACATGTTCATGCCTGCCGAATACGCCTGGCTCGAGCCAGTGCTCGTCTTCTCCGCCATCGTGTTCGTGATCGGACTGATCGGCAACATTCTCTCCTTCGGCAACCGCTTCGTGAATGCACTGGTGACGGCGCTTCTGGTGGTCATCATCGGCGGAGCACTGAACTACCACTTCTTTGGCGACACGGCGCCCAAGACCATCGCCCTCGATCAAGCCCTTGCGTGGCTCGAGCCCGTTCTGGTGGCTGCCGCTGTGGTGTTCGTCGTCGATCTCATCGGCAACATGCTGTCGTTCGAAAGCAGGTTCGTGAATGCGCTGGCGACAGCCCTCGTGTTCGCCGTGATCTTCGGCGCCCTCGCGTTCCTGGCCTACAAGGACGGCGCGATGCCGGTGCAGCTGCCGGGCGCAGCGCCCGCTGCAGAGGCGCCGAAGGACGCCCCGCAGCAGTAGTCGATCGAGCGATCCCCTCCCGCATGAGTTTCGACGTCCGCGCGAGGGTATCGCGCGAGGAGCGTGGGGGGGGCATGCGACGGAAGGAGACATCATCGGCGACGGCAAGGCGTCTGGATGACCTTGTCGCGAGGGTGTCCCTTTTGCAGCGGGCCTACCCCAACGAGTCAATACCTCTTCGGGCCGGTCTCAAGCGCTCTTCTTGCGTTTAGGTGCCGTGCGCTGAGGCGCCGCCCACCACTTGTCCTTGACCCCGAAGCGCCCCGCGGCGTCCTCGATCGCCTGGCCGGCGCGGAACAGCGTCTCCTCGCCGAACGGCTGGCCGATGAGTTGCAGACCGAGCGGCGTTCCCTCGGAGGAAAGCCCGGCCGGTACCGACATGCCGGGCAGCCCTGCCATGTTAACCGTCACCGTGAAGATGTCCTCGAGATACATGGCCAGCGGATCGCCCGTCTTCTCGCCGAAAGCAAACGCGGGCGACGGCGTCGTCGGCGTCAGCACGACATCGACCTTGCTCCACGCTTGGTCGAAGTCGCGCTTGATCAAGGTGCGCACCTTCTGCGCTTTCAAATAATAGGCGTCGTAATAGCCGGCCGAGAGCACGTAGGTGCCGATCAGAATGCGCCGGCGCACCTCCTTGCCGAAGCCGGCGGCTCGGGTATTCTCGTAGGTGTCGATCAAATCCTTGCCCGGCACGCGCAGGCCGTAGCGCACGCCGTCATAGCGCGCGAGGTTCGACGAGCACTCCGCGGGAGCGACGATGTAGTAGGCGGGCAGCGCGTACTTGGTATGCGGCAGGCTGATGTCGTGAATGGTCGCCCCTGCCCCCTTCAACCATTCGATGCCTTTCTGCCAGAGCGCCTCGATCTCCTTCGACATGCCCTCGACGCGGTACTCCCTCGGCACACCGACCTTGAGGCCCTTGACGCCCTTCGAGACGGCGGCCTCGTAATCGGGCACCGGCGCGTCGACCGAGGTCGAATCCTTCGGGTCGTGGCTGGCCATGTGGGTGAGCATGATGGCGGCATCGCGCACGGTCTTGGCAATGGGCCCGGCCTGATCGAGCGAGGAGGCGAACGCCACGATGCCCCAGCGCGAGCAACGCCCATAGGTCGGCTTGATGCCGACGGTTCCGGTCAGCGCCGCCGGCTGACGGATCGAGCCGCCGGTGTCGGTCGCGGTGGCGGCGAGGCAAAGTCCGGCAGAGACCGCTGCCGACGAGCCGCCGGATGAGCCGCCCGGCACCAGCTTGTCAATCGAAAGCTTCCCATCCCTGCCTTTGCGCCGCCAGGGTGAGACCACGGGGCCAAACGCGCTCGTCTCGTTCGACGAGCCCATGGCGAACTCGTCGTTGTTGAGCTTGCCCAGCATGACCGCGCCGGACTTCCACAGGTTTGCGCCCACCGTGCTCTCGTAGGTGGGCTCGAAGCCGTCGAGAATCCTCGAGCAGGCCGTCGTGCGGATTCCCTTGGTGCAGAAGAGATCCTTGTTGCCGAGCGGAAGGCCCTCGAGCGGGCGCCCCTCTCCCTTTCTGAGGCGCTCGTCGCTCTCATTGGCTGAGTTGAGCGCGTGATCGGGCGTCACCAGCACGTAGGCATTGAGCGCGGGATTGGCCTTGTCGATGGCCTCGAGGTGGGCCTTCGTCAGCTCGGTCGCGGAAAACGACCTCTTCTTGAGCCCGTCGCGGGCTTCGGCCAAGGTCAGCGCCGTCAAGTCGGTCACGATCTAGTTTCCTTTCGCCACATCACAGCGCTCATAGACGCTCGTCTTGCCCTCGACGGTCACGGAAATCCGCCCCGACGCGGGATCGAGATTGAAGGTATCCTCCTCCGTCCACTCCTCGACCTCCTCTCCGCACTCCATGGTCGCGACCCAGCGGCGGCTTTCTTCGACCTCTTTCACGGAAACGAAGCTGCATCCGCCCTCCCAGCTACTGAAGCCGTCGGCGGTCAGCGTCTCCGGCACTGTCTCCACATTCCTCGGCCCGCCGGCCTCGATGGCGGCCCAGGCAGCGCAGCGTCCCTCCATTGCGTAGGTTCCGGTGATGAAGCTAGCCGTCTCGCCAGCCGCTGCCGGCGCGGCCACGAGCACTCCAATCAGGAGTGCGGGCCATCGCACTGTCAATGTCATGGCATAGTCCTCAGCTGTCGTGATCGCTCCCCGCCCGCGGTCCCGGGAGGCGGCTTTCACCGGGCCTGCTGCTTCAGATAATTCTTCCGGTTCCAATAGAGGCTGACGAGCCCGAAGACGATCGAAAGGGGAGCCTGCACCTGATCGGCGATGTCGCGAGCCCAGACGGCGAGCGCCGGCACCGTCATCTCCTCCGGCGTCAGCGATCGCGTCGTCGCAGCGGTCTCGGCGGCGGGGATCGCAAGCACGATTGCGCCAGAGACGATGAGCAGCAGTGCAAGCAGAATGAAAATCTTCGACATGAGAGCCTCCCTTGATCCGCATCCCTCGGGGGAGCGGGGCTATTCCACGACCTTCGGCACGACGAAGAAGTGATCCTCGGTCACCGGTGCATTCCTGACCACATCGGCGGCGATTTCGCCGTCGGTCACCTCATCCTCGCGCTTCTTCAACTCCTGCGCCACCACACGAGTCATGGGCTCGACCGAAGAGGTGTCGACCTCGTTCAGCTGCTCGACCCAGGAGAGAATTCCATTAAGCTCCTTGCCTAGCCCCTTCGCCTCGTCGTCGGTGATCTTGATGCGCGCTAAGCGCGCAATGCGCCGGACCGTCGCTTCATCAACCTGCATGGAACCCGCTCATTCGTGCCGCGGGGCAGGAGGGCCCCGATCGCTGCACTCTTAGCGGCCAGCCCAGCCCCGCGCAACCCGCAGGAACGAAAGCGGCCCTCGCCCGGCCAGCCATTCAACGCCGTTTCTTCCATCTCGAAAGAATCGGCCCCAGGACGTCGGATGCGTCGTCCGTCCAGGCCCTCAGGTTCTCCCCGTTGAGGGTCCGCCCGCCGCGCATGGTGAGAAACCGGTGCACGAGCTCGAGGTCCCTGCTGAACACGACAATGGTCGAGCCGATCGCATCGTAGGACACGTCCGGCCGCGGGTCCTCGACGGCAAAGGCCTTGAGACCCTCCACCTTGGGGATTGTCGCGGCAAGGACCGCCTCGAGATCGAGATACCGGTTGGAGATATGCAGGACGCCGAGCCCGCCGGGCTTCAGCTTCGCGGCGTAGAGGGAGAGCGACTCGACGGTCAAAAGATGCATAGGCACGGCGTCGGACGAAAAGGCGTCGATCAAGAGGAGATCGAAACTCGCGTCCTTCTCCTTCCCGAGCGTCAGGCGCGCATCCCCGATCACCGCATCGGTCTCGGGCTGGCAGTTCGAAAGATAGGTGAACTTGTCCGAGCGGGCGATCGACAGCACGACCGGATCGATCTCGAAAAAGCGCCAGCTCTCCCCCTTCTTCGAGAGGCACGCGAGCGAGCCCGCGCCCAGCCCGACGATACCGAAGCGGCCGGGTCCGCTCCCCTCCGGGAGATTGGCGCGTGCAACGGCCACCGCCTGCGCCATCGGGCTCTTGGGATGGTAGTAGGTCTTGGGCGCAAAATCGACGACCTCCTTCCCGTCCGCGTCGCGCACGCGCTGCGCTCCGTGGAGCGTCGTGCCGTGCTTCAGGACATGGAACTGATTGTCGTCGGAGACGAGCACGCGATAGACGCCGAAGTAGCTGCGCTCGGAGGCCCCCCGATGCACATTGGAGTCGAGAAAGATGATCGCCATGCACATCGAGAGTGCTGCCGCGAGCTGGCGAGACGGGCAGCTCCAGAAGAGCGCGATGGCGATGGCGAACGTGGCGCAAATGGCCGCCGCCACACCCCAGCCTCCGTATCCGAGCCCGAGGTAGGCGCCGACCACAGGAAGGGCGACGATCAAGACGAGACCCGCCGCAATAATGAGCGCGAACCAGCGCCGCTCGCCACTCCCTTCATCCGAGCCGAGAGCGCCCGGCCGGCACGCCATCGTCAGCGTCAGCAACAGGGGATACTCGTAGACCTCCGGAAACGTCTTCGGAGCCACGAGCGCCGCGAACAGCCCGCCCAGCGCGCCGCCGAAGGACATCCACAAATAGAATTCCGTGAGGCCGGCCGCAGACGGCCTCGCCTCGTAGAGCGTGCGGTGGGCAACGAGCCCCGACGTCAGGAATGCGAGCGTTCCGATCGCACTCATGAGATACCAGGTGTCCTGCCGGGTCTGCGACAGTTGCAGGAGCGCCAGCGTCACGGCGGCGAGATGAAGGGGCAGCAGGTAGCGGGCGGGGATGAGGGGCTTCTCCCGGAACACGATGACGAAGGTCAGAAGATAGAGGGCAAGCGGAACGACCCAGATGAGGGGCGCCGAGGCGACGTCGGTCGCGATGTGCGTCGTGAAGGCCGTCAGCAGCCCAGCCGGCACGAGAGCCAGACCGACCCAGGTGAGACGGTCCGTCCATTGAGGCGCACGCGGGGCGGGCGCCCTCGCCCCGTTCCCGGCCTTGTCGGGTGCGGGAGCGGCGGCGCCGAGCGTCGATCGCCCCTTCCAGACCAGGAAAAAGCAGACGCCCAACAAGGCCACCAGGAGCACGAACCCCCATGTCCAGAGGCGGCTCAGGCTCGAGACGCCGAAGACCGGCTCCAGCACGAAGGGAAAGCTCAGAAGCGCCAGGAGGCTGCCGACATTCGAGGCGGCATAGAGGAAATACGGGTCTTGGCCGTGCGGATGGCCGGAGCGCGCGAACCACGCCTGCAGCAGCGGCGCATTGGCGGCGACGGCGACGAACGGCAATCCGATTGCAGCCGTGAACAGCCCCAGTTGCCACAGGTAGGGCTCCGACGTGGGAGGCTCGCCCCAGCCCGGCGGAATGGCGATCGGCAGCGACGCGAAGGCGAGCAGCGACAGACCCAAATGCACGGCGCCCGTCCTCTCGAGCGGCAGCCTGGCGATCAAGAGGTGCGCGTAACAGTAACCGGTGAGAAGCGCGCCCTGGAAAAAGAGGAGCGCGACGGCCCAGACCGAGGGTGCGCCGCCGAGGCTCGGCAGCACCATCTTCGCGAACAGCGGCTGAACCGAGAACAGCAGCACGGCAGACAGGAACGTCGTCGCCGTGAACACCGACAACACCGCTGCCGGCGAGGGCGCCCCGGCGCCTTCGCTCTTCTCTGCCTCTCCCATCACGCCGGCCCTCCCCGTCCGCCCGCCGTCGGCGCGGCCCCGGCCCGCTGTCCCGACAGGCGACTTTAGCCGCCCCGCCTCCGGCCTGTCAGGAAAAAATCCCAGTGTCCCGGAACGGTTCATCGGAAGGCCCGGGCTGAGCGCGAATCTCACCGCCCCCGCCGCTGCAGCCGGCAATTTCCTGAGACTTCGATGGCGGGCTCTGTATAAGGGGCCCCGGACTTGGGCAAGAGGCAGCTACATGACGCGCGCGGACGACAAGGCTCCCGTTGCGGCCGGCGAGACATTGCAGGACCCTGCCCGGTTCGCGAGCCTGCTCCCTCCCGGCCGGCGTCTCATCGGCATCGACGCCGGAACGAGGACGCTCGGCCTCGCGCTCTCCGACGTCAGGAGGTCCGTCGCCTCCCCGCTCGAGACCATCCGCCGCACAAAATTCACGGCCGACGCGTCGCGCCTGCTGGCGCTCGCCGCCGAGCACGCCATAGCGGGTTTCGTGCTCGGACTCCCCATCAATCTCGACGGCAGCGAGGGACCACGCGCCCAAGCCACGCGGGCCTTTGCACGCAATCTCAACAAGCTCTCTCCCCTTCCAATACTCTTGTGGGACGAGCGCCTCACGACGGCCGAGGCGGAAAGGGTGCTGCTTGCCGCCGATGCCTCGCGCAAGCGGCGCGCGGAGGTGATCGACAAGATGGCCGCCACCCTCATACTTCAAGGCGCGCTCGATCGCATGCGGGCCTGACCGCCTCTGCTACCGCGCGTCCGGGTGTTCAGGTTCCGAGAGCGGCAGGAACCGCCGTGCGCTGTGCCGGGTTGAGAGTGCTGCGGCGCTCACTGCTCCATTTCCACGAGCGGCCATAGGCCGTGATCGGCTCCTCGACAAAGCGCGTGAAGACGCGCCCCACGATCGCGCAGAGCGGCAGTGCCATCAGCGTGACCAGGATCTGAATGCCGCCTCCGATATCCGGACGTGAGCCCAGCACGAGGCCATGCATCAGCCCCAGGATGGCGAGGTGGGTGAGGTAGATGCTGTAGGAGTTGTGACCGAAGAAGCAGAAGAACGGGCTCTCGAGGCGCTTCGCCTCGGGGGCCCCGCGCACGAGCGCGATCAGGAACGCCGCGCCTCCGAGCGCGACCAGTGTTCCCCCGAAGATATCGAAGCTGTGACCGCTCTCGCCATCGATCACCTTGAGCAGGCCAGCGAGCAGCAAAGCGACGAGCGGAGCGGCGCGCAGCGACACATCATAGCGCGTCCAGTCGATCCCGTCCGTCTTGACGAGAACGCCGGCGATGAGACCGGCCAACAGCGTGTCGGCGACGCCCGGGAGCAGCACCAGCGCCGCAATCGGCGAGAAGGCGCCGAACCAGTAGACCGCCATGCGGAACACGATTGTCAGCACGATACCAAGGGAGAACGCAGCCACCAGATACCGGCGAGGCACGATAAAGAACATGGCCGGCGCCAACAGGTAGAAGTGCTCCTCCACCGTCAGCGTCCAGGTCGGCGCCAGCCAGTGCGGGCCGATGCTCTCGGTCGAGATCATGAAGAAGTTCTGCGTGAAGCTCAAATAGGACCACAGCGGAAACATGATGTCGGCGTCGAGCCAGTGCGCCCCTTCGAAGGCGATCATGATGGCAAACACCAAGCCGACGCAGAAGACGTAGACCGGGATCGTCCGGCACAGGCGCCGCACATAGAAGACCGAGAAGAAGTTGGCCCGATCCTTTTTCTCAAGGATGAGCCGGCCCACCAGAAACCCGCTCAGCACGAAGAACAGGACGACCGCGATCCATCCGCAGGCGAGGGCGTTCGTGCCAGACGGCACCTCGGCGAAATAGTGAGAGAACACAACCATGAGGGTGAGGAGCCCGCGGAATCCATCGAGAGCAATGACCCGCGGCTCTGCCGGCGCCCTGCCTGACGACAGGGTGCCGCCGTGGAATTCAGAAGCCAGTGCGGCGGTTGAGGTCACGTCGGGCGAAAAGAGCCGCGAGAGACCGGTCTGCACCGTCGCGATCGGCCCCCATCCGGCCAACTCATTCCAAAAACGCATACGTCACGCTCCAACATCCGAAATCGAGACTTAACAGAGCGCGCCTAACCCCCCGTAAACGAACGGGGCCTCGAGCTCGCGGCCTGCATCACATCGGGACGCGCGGCGAGAATTCGCTAACACGGCTCGCAGGGAGCGTTGCTCCCGGCCCGGAGGGCGTGCCCGGATAAGCGCAGTCCGTCACTTTCTTTCGCAAGGAAAGTGCTTCCGGCCGCGCGGTCCAAAACGCGTCGCACGCGCGCCGCAATGCTGAGTGAGTGTGGATCACGGGCCCACGGGACCCGTAATCCTACGGCAGCTCCCCGGAGGCCCGGAGCCGTAGCGATGCGCACTTTTTTGAAGAATCTCGAGGTCCCGCGCGATCCCTCGCGCAAGGGCGATATCAGCAGCCTTACTGGCGAGCTCGAAAGCCTGATTTCCCGCTTCGATCCGAAGGTCAGGCCCGCCCTCGCCCGGCACGCCGCCGCTTCGCCGCGCTTCGCAGACCTCGCTGGCGTCTTCCCGGGCGCCGCCTACGCGCTCGCATCCCGACGCGGCTCCGTCGACGCGCGGCGCAAGGCCCTCGATCTCGTCGAAGAGGGTGCACCCCTCAAGGATGTGTCCCGTGTGCTCGGGCTCCCCCTCTGGCTGCGCCGGCTTCCCCCGGAGGCGTTTCGCGGCCCTCTCGGCCGGGTGCCCGGCTCCGAGCTACTCTCGCGGCGCATCGTCAATCACTTGCCGAGAACCCCGTCCGAAAGCGCACTCTGGCTTGGCGCGGTGCGGTTTGGAGCGATGGCCTGCAACGAGTACTTCGCGCTCTGGCTCGCCGATCAGACGATCTACCAGGACCCGGGCGAGCCGGAGGCGTTGTTCGCCATGCTCGCGGCCTATGCCTGGTACTCGGGGGCCGGCGAAACGGCGGCCCACAATCTCATCGTCGTCCCCTGGCGGCCGGAAATGGCGATCGACACAGCGCTTTGCGCAGCCAAGAGCTGGCTCAACCGCATCCGCCTCTCGCTGCAGCTCCGGGAAGGGGCGATCACGGACACTTGGCTCGCTGGCGGCGAGGCAGCGGGCTTCACGTTTCAGCCTTTGCTCGAGACGCAGCAAATCCTCGCGGAATCCCGCGCCATGCACAACTGCGCCGACCAGTACGCCGATCGGCTGGCCCGCGATCGCTGCCGCCTCTTTTCAGTGCGCCGTAAAGGCCAGCGCGCCGCCACCCTTGAAATCGGCCCGCACCCGCGCGAAGCGGGCATGCTCACCGTGACGCAGCTCAAGGGCCGTCACAATATGCCGGCCTCGAGCGAGGTCTGGCAGGCCGCCTACGCCTGGCTCGCGAGCCAGCAGTCGCTGCGCCGCCTTCCTTCCCTGATGCCGCCCGAGCTGCCGCTCGATGCTGGCGTTTGGACAAGCCTGATGCAGCCTTACCGGAGCGCTCGAAATGGTGCCGCTTGGCTTCCCGAAACGCCCGCACCATCAGCGTTTGCCACACTCGACTCAAGTCTTGCTGATCTTGCACGGCGCGCGGGCGTCTCCTCATGGTTGTTCACGTGAGCCGGTCTCCGTAACGCCCTGGCCGGCGTGTTACACCGTTGCTTGCTCCTCGGGAGCGCCGCGCCGACGGCAGGGCTTTGATGCAGATCATTTCCAGGATGCGCGGCGTCTGCTGCCCTATTTTTGGGCTTTGGTCCCCGTTGCAGTGCGCCGCAAATTGGATGAATATTCCTGGTGCTGAAGCGTTGTGCCCGCGATGGGCACTCAAAGCGGCCGCTGACGATCTGCGACGATCCATGCGTGGCCACGCGTCTTGTCGTCATGAGTTGTCCTTGCCGGACTTGTTCAGCAGCCCGACAGACACCAAATGACCGCAGTAGCCCAACGATCAACCTGCCGCGCCTCCCCCCAAAGGCGTGGTGGCATCGGCAATCGTATCTGGAGGTCCATTCTGATATGAAAACGGACACTCGCACCGCCGGTCTCGAATCCGCCCTCCATCTGTTGCATCGCGCCGGCCAATGCGCCGACGAGTTGTTCGCTATCAACATCGGCCAATCCGATCTCACGCCGCGCCAGTTCGCGGTGATGAGGGCGATCGCAAACTCCGACGAGCCGAGTCAGACGACGCTGGTCGAGCTCACGGGCATCGACCGCTCGACGATGGCGGATATCGTGCGCCGCTTGATCGAGAAGAGTCTCGTTCAGCGCCGCCGGACGCGCCGCGACGCGCGCATGTATGCCGTCAAGCTGACCGACAAGGGCCGCGCCGCGCTCGAGATGGCCGAGCCTGTCGTCCGCTCGACCGATCAGCGCATCCTCGAGGCCCTTTCGCCCGCTCAGCGCGACGGTTTCATCCGTGCGCTTGCGCGCATCGTCGAATCGGTCGGCACCGAGACGGCCACGCGCGCGGTTCGGTAATGTTCGCTGAGGCGTTTGCCCGCCTGGCGGATACGTCATGTCCGGTTTGGACTGGCGCGCGAGATGATGGCGCGTGCATCCGCCCAGTCGATGCCGGAGCCGTAGGTGTGTCGGGGCAGGCCGCCCATGCGGCTCGCAATGAAGGCATCGGCGAGGGACGTGGGCATGTGCGCCCTCATGATGGTGCCGGCCGCAAGAGTTGCCAGCCCCTCGACCAGGAGCCTGGCCCTCGAATCCAGGTAGCGTGGCTCATGTAGGATGTCCTCGATCCGGCGGTGCGCAGCCTCGAGGTGGCGGTCACCCTTCGAAGCCTGCCGCAGCTCGTCCATGACCGTCTCGGCCACCTCGGGCTCCCGCTTCAGCACGCGCAGAACGTCGAGGGCCATGACGTTTCCGGACCCCTCCCAGATCGCGTTCACGGGCGCCTCCCGGTAGAGCCTGGCTAGCGGCGCCTCCTCGACATAGCCGTTGCCCCCGTGACATTCCATGGCCTCGGCAATGACCGGGGCCGCCACTTTGCAGACCCAGTACTTGGTCACCGGAGTCATGAGGCGGCGCCATGCCGCGGCACGCTGATCGGAGGACCGGTCGAATGCGCGTGCCAGCCGGAACGAGACCGCTGTCGCCGCCTCGCACTCGAGAGCGAGGTCGGCGAGGACCTGCATCATCAGCGGTTGATCGACGAGCTTCTTGCCGGCGACGTCCCGATGCTCGGTGTGGTGAATGGCGCTCGCGACGGCAAAGCGCATGAGGCCTGCGGAAGATACGGCACAGTCGAGCCGGGTATAGGTCACCATCTCGATGATGGTCGCGACACCCCGCCCCTCCTCTCCGATGAGCCAGCCCGCTGCACCGGTGAGCTCCACCTCGGAGGAGGCATTCGAGCGGTTCCCGAGCTTCTCCTTCAGGCGCTGAAAGCGGAGCGCGTTGAGGCTCCCATCCGGCAGAAAACGCGGTACGAGGTAGCACGACAGCCCCTTCTCGGCCTGAGCGAGCATCAGGAACGCGTCCGACATCGGTGCGGACATGAACCACTTGTGGCCCGTGAGCCGGTACTCGCTGCCAGGCCCCGCGTTGCCGGCCGGGCGCGCCCGCGTGGTGTTGGCCTGAACGTCCGTTCCGCCCTGCTTCTCCGTCATGCCCATGCCGAGCGTAACCGACGCCTTCTCGGTCATGGGCGCAAAGAGAGGGTCATAGGTCTTGGACAGGACCTTTGGCAGCCACGTCGCGGCAATCTCGGGCTCCGCCATGAGCACCGGCACCGCAGCGTTGGTCATGGTGATCGGGCAGCAGTGTCCGGGCTCCATCTGCGCGGCCATATAGAACGCCGCCGCCCGCTCGACGTGTGCGCCGCCCCGAGCTGCGCCGCCCGCCGTGCCGAGATGGCTCCAGATCGCGTTGTGCAGACCTTCGGAGAAGCTCGTCTCCATGCACGCGTGGTAGGCGGGGTGATACTCGATCCGGTCGATCCGCCGGCCTTGCCGGTCATGGGTTCTGAGGCGGGGCGGGTTCTCATTCGCGAGCCGCGCGCGCTCGAACGCCTCGGCGCTTCCGGCAACGAGCCCGAAACCGACGAGGCGCTTCGCGGCCCCTCCTCCGCCTTCGCGCTGCAGGGCTTCCTGCAGCGCTACGTCCGACGAGAACAGGTTGACGTCCTCGAAGGGCGGCGGCTGGTTCAAGACCTCGTGCGTGTCGAATGGTTCAGCCATGAGTCTGTGTGCCAAAAGATGCCTCTCGGCGCCAGAGCCAATCCGGAAAACCTCGTGAGTGGGCGGTGTATTGCCGCCGCCAACCATGACCTATAGGCTGGAAAGGCTTTTTCGAACGGCACGCAGGACACCGACATGGATCCCCTTTTCTCGTTTCCGGCCTTTGCCGCGCTGGCCTTTGGCTATCTCCTGGGATCGATCCCTTTTGGGCTGCTCCTGACCCGCGCGGCGGGCCTTGGCGATGTGCGCAACATCGGCTCGGGCAACATCGGCGCCACCAATGTCTTGAGAACGGGCCACAAGGGGCTGGCAGCGGCGACCCTCGCGCTCGATGCCTTGAAGGGGACCGTTGCGGTCGTTCTCGCACACGCATGGGGTGCGCATCAGGGCATCGCCATTCTGGCAGGTCTCTTGGGTGGGCTCGGCGCCTTTCTCGGACACCTCTTTCCAGTCTGGCTCGGATGGAGGGGCGGCAAGGGTGTCGCGACCTACATCGGTGTGCTGATCGGCGCTGTGTGGCCCGGAGCGCTTGTTTTCTGCGCGACTTGGCTCGCGGTCGCCTTCCTCACCCGCTATTCGTCGTTGTCGGCACTCATGGCCGGCATCGTCACGCCCTTGGCGCTCTACATGCGCGGCGACGTGCCTGAGGCGTTTCTCGCAAGCCTCATGACGCTCCTGCTCCTCTGGAAGCACCACGCGAACATCAGCCGCCTCATGCGAGGCGAGGAGCCGCGGATTGGTGCGAAAGCCTAGCGAGCCCACGCTCTTCACGCCGGCGCCATTGCCGGTCGCCCCGCTCGATGAGCCCGAGCGCGTCGCCTGCCTGCGCCTCATCCGATCAGCCAATGTCGGCCCGGTCACGTTTCGCGAGCTGATCAATCACTACGGGGGCGCCGCAAAAGCACTCGAAGCCCTGCCGGATCTGTCGCGACGGGGCGGAGCGAAGTCCATCTCCCTATGTCCGAAGGCTCGCGCCGAAGCCGAGCTCGAGGCGGCCCGCCAAAAAGGCGCGGAGCCGGTCTTCACCATCGAGCCCGGCTATCCGAAGGCCCTCGCGGCCATCGATGCGCCTCCCCCGATGCTCTATGTGAGGGGCGACAAATCCCTCCTTCAGCGCCCGACGCTGGCCATTGTCGGCTCGCGCGAGGCCTCGGCGGCCGGCATCAAGCTCGCGCGCCATTTTGCTTCCGAGCTTGGCCGGGCGGGTCTCACGATCGTCTCGGGCCTGGCGCGCGGCATCGACGGGTCCGCGCACGAGGCGTCTCTCGGAACGGGAACGGCTGCCGTGCTTGCCGGAGGCATCGACGTCATTTATCCGCCGGACAATGCTGCGTTGTACGAGCTGATCGGCCAGCGCGGCTGTCTCGTCACCGACATGCCGCCCGGCTACCATCCGCGAGCCGCAGACTTCCCGCGCCGCAATCGCATCATCTCCGGCCTCTCGCTCGGCGTGCTCGTGGTCGAGGGCGCGCGCCGTTCGGGCACGCTGCTCACGGCCCGTTTCGCTGGAGAGCAGGGTCGCGAGGTGTTTGCAGTGCCCGGCCATCCTCTCGACCCGCGAGCGGAGGGCACCAATCAGCTCCTCAAGACCGGCGCCACGCTCGTCACCGAGCCCGCCGATGTCCTGGAAGCGCTGGAGCCCATTTCCGGACTTGGGACCCGTGCCTTTCGAGAGCCCGCTGCCGCCGTCCACGCCCCTCGACCCATCGAGTCCGAGGCGGCTTCGCCGGTCGCATTCGGCGATGGCGACCGCGCCCGTGTCCTCGCCGCCCTCGGGCCGCATCCGGTCGACGCCGACGAGGTCGGCCGCGCGGCAGGCCTCGAGGCGCGTCAGCTCCGGATCATCCTCATGGAGCTCGATCTCGCCGGCCGCATCGAGCGCCACGGAGCGCATATGGTTTCGCTCCGCTCGCCACCTGTGGAGTAGTTTGGACGTCGAAGACGCTCAGCGCCGGCAACGCTTCGCCTGCTCTGTGCATTCGAGCTGTGCGAGCGCCAAAATCGACGAGAGCGTATCCAATCCGGCCCGCTCCGCCATGTGCTTCAACTCGAGCACCAGATCGGCCATGTAGGCAAGCTGATCGGCCTTGAGCGTCAGCGGATGCTGCTCGGCCTCGCTATCGCTTTGGTGGCGGAGACGATCGATGAGCCCAGTTGACGTCTGGTCACTTTCCGACTTGGGTTGTTTCATGGTCACCCCGAGCAACATTATACCTAAAGTATTAAGTGTGTGTCCCTATCACTTGCTCTCTATGGTTGCAATCAAGAGACAGTTGAACACTGTGGACATCCCAGGCCATCGGCCTCCGTCGCGCGGGCCTGATGGGCACGGACACAAGGGCAGGCCTCGGCGGCTCGCCCCGGGCGGAAGAGCCTTTTCCTGTCGGTAGAGCCTTTTCCAGTAGAGCCTTTTCCTTGACAGCTCGGGATCGTCAGCCTAAATCCTCCCGCCCTTAGCACTCGCATTAAGCGAGTGCTAAGGCAGATGGATTGTCGCCAGCTCTACCTTCCCAACACCAAGGAACACCGATGAAATTTCGACCTCTCCACGACCGCGTGGTTGTCAAGCGTGCCGACAGTGAGACCAAGACCAAGGGGGGCATCATCATCCCCGACACGGCCGGCGAGAAGCCGCAGCAAGGCGAGGTCGTCGCCGCCGGCCCCGGCGCCCGCGACGAGAGCGGCAAGCTCGTGCCGCTCGACGTCAAGAAGGGCGACCGCGTGCTGTTCGGCAAGTGGAGCGGCACCGAGGTCAAGATCGACGGCCAGGAGCTGCTCATCATGAAGGAGAGCGACATCATGGGCGTGCTCGAGAAGTAGGCTTCCGGGCCCGATGATCGCGCACCTCGCCAATCGACCTCTGCTCACCGAAGCCTGGCAGCTTCTGTTGCTGCTCGCTGCAGGCGTGCTGATCGTCGTCCTCATCCATTCCCGCGCGAAGCGCAACGCCGCTCGCGACACCGATCCCGACGAAAGGACCTGAACCACAATGGCCACCAAAGACGTGAAATTCTCCGCCGATGCCCGCGAGCGCATGCTGCGAGGCGTCGACATTCTCGCCAACGCCGTGAAGGTGACGCTCGGGCCCAAGGGCCGCAACGTCATCATCGAGAAGAGCTTCGGGGCTCCGCGCACGACCAAGGACGGCGTCACCGTCGCCAAGGAGATCGAGCTCGAGGACAAGTTCGAGAACATGGGCGCGCAGATGGTGCGCGAGGTCGCCGCCAAAACCAACGACGTCGCCGGCGACGGCACCACCACGGCGACCGTTCTCGCCCAGGCGATCGTCCGCGAGGGCCTGAAGTCGGTCGCGGCCGGCATGAACCCCATGGACTTGAGGCGCGGCATCGACAAGGCCGTTGCCCAGGTCGTCGAGGAAATCGGCCGGAAGTCCAAGAAGGTCAGGAACAGCCAGGAGATCGCCCAGGTCGGCACCATCTCTGCGAACGGCGAGAGGTCGATCGGCGACATGATCGCCAACGCCATGCAGAAGGTCGGCAACGAGGGCGTCATCACGGTCGAGGAGGCCAAGAGCCTCGAGACGGAGCTCGACGTGGTCGAGGGCATGCAGTTCGACCGCGGCTATCTTTCGCCCTATTTCGTCACCAATGCCGAGAAGATGATCTGCGAGCTCGAGGACCCCTACATCCTGATCCACGAGAAGAAGCTCTCGGGTCTGCAGGCCATGCTGCCGGTGCTCGAGGCCGTCGTGCAGACAGGCAAGCCCCTCCTCATCATCGCCGAGGAGGTCGAGGGCGAGGCGCTCGCGACCCTCGTCGTCAACAAGCTGCGCGGCGGCTTGAAGGTTGCCGCCGTCAAAGCGCCGGGCTTCGGCGATCGCAGGAAGGCCATGCTCGAGGACATCGCAGTGCTGACCGGCGGCACGGTCATATCCGAGGACCTCGGCATCAAGCTCGAGAACGTCGCGCTGCGCGATCTCGGCCGCGCCAAGAAGGTCTCGATCGACAAGGACAACACCACCCTTGTCGACGGCAACGGCAAGAAGAAGGACATCGAGGCCCGCGTCGGCCAGATCAAGGCGCAGATCGAGGAGACGACCTCGGACTACGACCGTGAGAAGCTGCAGGAGCGGCTTGCCAAGCTCGCCGGTGGCGTAGCCGTCATCAAGGTCGGCGGCGCCACCGAGGTCGAGGTCAAGGAGCGGAAGGATCGCGTCGACGACGCCTTGAACGCCACGCGTGCCGCCGTCGAGGAGGGCGTGGTTCCCGGCGGCGGCGTGATGCTCTTGAGGGCCGCCCAGGCCATCACCGCCAAGGGCGACAACGACGACCAGGACGCCGGCATCGCCATCGTCAAGAAGGCGCTCCAGGCTCCGATCCGCCAGATCGCCGAGAACGCCGGCGTCGAGGGCTCGATCGTGGTCGGCAAGGTGCTGGAGGCGCGCGGCGCGGCCTTCGGCTACGACGCGCAGAATGACGAGTACGGCGACATGCTGGACAAGGGGATCATCGATCCGGCGAAGGTCGTGCGCACCGCGCTTCAGGATGCGGCCTCTATTGCGGGCCTGCTCATCACCACCGAGGCTGCCGTTGCCGAGGCGCCGAGGAAGGACGCCGGCCATGGGCATGCGCACGGAGGCGGCATGGGCGGCATGGGCGACATGATGTAGGGAGCCCGACCGACCGGGCGCGGTGGCACGCTATCCGTGGCCCCGCGCTCCTGCTCCGCCAAAGAGTAAGGGCGCCCTGCGAGTCGGCCTCGCAGGCGCCTTTTTCTATTTCTGATCAGACCCGCGCGGCCTCTTTATCGACTGATCGCCGGCCAATCGCCGGAAGCCCGATTATGAGACGGTCGCCAGGTTCTTGATTTCATTGGTCGGAGCGGGGAGATTTGAACTCCCGACCCCCAGTCCCCCAGAAACCTGTCTAACTGAATCCGAGCGGAACGCTGAAGAATAGGAGTCCGCTATTTTGCTCGAGATTTCCGCATGCTAGCTGGCAGCAAGAGGACCGCACGGAACCAACAAGCACGTGCATTTCTGCTACCCATATGCTACCCAGATATTGGGTCATACGGCAGCAGAGAATGAGTCTGATGGTCGATCGGCCACTGACCGACATGGCAATCCGCACGCTCAAGGCGCATGGCGCGCGCGTCGAGATCTGGGATAGCAAAATCCCGGGTTTCGGCGTACGCGCCTCTGGCCGGGGCACGAAA
>Ga0233425_10000592_pt1 | contig 92406 bp, 81 predicted proteins | sample Watercolumn_Towu_2_FD_181712 | JGI IMG/M metagenome (GOLD analysis project Ga0233425, IMG submission 181712) | Freshwater microbial communities from Lake Towuti, South Sulawesi, Indonesia - Watercolumn_Towuti2014_140_MG | ecosystem: Environmental > Aquatic > Freshwater > Lake | place... | reverse complement strand
GTAATCTCACTCGTCGTTATCCAGAAGGTGCTCGTTTACGAGGTGTAGTGACTAACATTACGGACTATGGTTGTTTTGTTGAAATTGAAGATGGCGTGGAAGGATTGGTACACGTGTCTGAAATGTCATGGACTAACAAAAATATTCATCCCAGCAAAGTGGTTAAATTGGGAGATGAAACTGATGTGATGGTGTTAGAAATTGATGAAGAACGTCGTCGCATTTCCCTCGGCATTAAGCAATGTCAAATGAATCCTTGGGAACAATTCGCTCAAACCCATGGCAAAAATCAAGTGATCAAAGGAAAAATCAAATCCATTACAGACTTTGGAATTTTCATTGGTCTAGAGGGTGAAATTGATGGTTTAGTTCACTTGAATGATATTTCTTGGAACGAATCAGGAGAAGAAGCCATCCATCATTACAAAAAAGGTGATGAAATTGAAGCGATGATTCTTGTGATTGATCCAGAACGAGAAAGAATTTCTCTAGGGATTAAACAATTAGAAAACGATCCTTTCGCTAATTTTAATGCACTCCATACAAAGGGAAGTTTAGTGAAAGCCCCCATTAAGAACATTTCAGAAGAAGGAGTTCTGGTGGATTTAGGAGAGGATTTAGAAGGATTTATTAAAACCGCTGATCTAGATCGTGAAAAAGGAAAATCTTCCATGGCCACCATGAATGTGGGAGATGAAATAGAAGCGAAGTTTGTAGGCATCGATAGAAAGAATCGTATGGCTATTCTTTCCGTGCGTGCATTACAAGCACAAGAGGAAGCAAAGGTTTTAAAAACCATGAAGACTCAAGCGGAGAAAGCCGTTAAACCCACCTTAGGAGATTTGTTGAAAGAACAAATGGAAGGTAGTGCAAAAGAAGAATAATGTTTCTTTTGTCATGAAAAAGAGCGACTCTAGGTCGCTCTTTTTTTTGTCTTTTTTTAAGAGCTCTTAGGGTACCTTTTTCAATTACTTCCTGAATATCCCCATGATATACTCCAAAATAGTCCAAGCAGGGGCTTGGATAAAGTTTCCAGTGTTGAACCTAAGAAGCCATCACCATGCTCAATAGCTTTTTATTATGGACAGCTCCCTTTTTTCTAACCCTTGGATGGTTGGCCACTCGCCAAAAGCAAGGAAAAGAAAGTGGCAAGCCATATCACAAAATTAATAAAGAATATTTAACAGGCCTCAATTACTTATTAAATGAAGAACCCGATAAGGCCGTGGATCTCTTTATTAAAATGTTGGAAGTGGATAGGGATACGGTGGAGACTCATCTTGCTTTGGGTCATTTATTTCGTCGTCGAGGGGAAGTAGATCGAGCCATCCGAATTCACCAAAATTTAATTGCCCGTCCCCACTTACCCAAAACCCATCGAGTCCATGCCTTATTGGCCTTAGGCCAAGATTATATGCGAGCGGGGGTTTTAGACCGAGCTGAAAAATTATTTTTAGAAGTCATCGAGGCAGGAGAATTTGTGAATGAAAGTTACCGTTATTTGTTAGATGTGTATCAACAAGAACGGGATTGGCATGAAGCCATTCAAATTGCTCAGCGTCTTGAAATGGCAACCAACCAGTCTATGCAATCTTATATTGCTCATTATTATTGTGAGCTCGCTCAAGAAGCTCGTTTAAAAGTGAGTTTAGAACAAGCTTATCGTTATTTAAAGAAAGCTCAAGCAGCGGATAAGTATTGTGCGAGGGCTTATTTATTATTAGGAGAATGGGATGCGGCCCATGGCCAATATAAGCAAGCCATTAAATCCTATAAGCGAGTGGTGGAATTACAAATTGAATTGTTACCAGAAATCGTTTCTCCCTTAGTGGATTGTTATGATCAATTGGGTTTAGAAGGGGAGTTAATCGATTATTTATATCAATGTTTAAACCAACATCCCATTATTTCCATCATTGTGATTTTATCGAAGCGAATTCAACGTTGGCGAGGGGTTTCTGCAGCAACCTATTTTCTCATTGAGCATTTACAGTTACATCCCTCCATTAAAGGATTAAAACGACTTATGGAGCTTCAGTGGGAATTGGCAGAGGGAGAAAATAAATATCCCTTTCAATTATTAAAAGAAATTGCAGAACAATTATTACAACAAAAGCCAAGGTATCGTTGCGAGCATTGTGGATATGCGGGCAAAGTATTGCATTGGCTCTGTCCTAGTTGCAGAGTGTGGGGAACCACCATTCCCATTCATGGTTTAGAAGGAGAATAAGAATGAATGAACCGAAAATTATTGTGGCTTTAGATGGATTGAATGAAAAGGAAGTGTTTTCCTTGGTTAATACTTTTCATTCCTCGGAGTGTGCTTTAAAAGTAGGAAAAGAATTATTTCTTCGTGGTGGTCCTCACATGGTGAAAACACTCATTGAAAAAGGCTTTAAGATTTTTTTAGATTTGAAATTTCACGATATTCCCAACACCGTGGCAAGGGCATGCCAAGCAGCTCAAGGCTTAGGTGTGTGGATGCTGACCCTACATTGTTTAGGAGGGCGGAAAATGTTGGAAGCAGCGGTTTCTGCCTTAGATCCTTCTCTTCCAGCCCCCTTATTAATGGGGGTTACTCTTTTAACAAGCTTCGGAGAAAAAGACTTACATGAAGTAGGTATTTCACAACCTTTAAAAGCAGAAGTTTTACAGTTGGCCCAATTAGCAAAGGAGTCGGGTTTATCGGGAGTCATTTCATCCCCCCAAGAAGTCAAAGAAATAAAAAAAGCCCAAGGCCCTCATTTTCTTTGCGTCACGCCAGGGATCCGCCCTGCAGGAAGTGCTTTAGATGATCAAACTCGCATAATGACTCCCGAGGAAGCTTTAAAAGAAGGAGCTGATTATCTCGTGATTGGCAGGCCCATTACCCAAGCAAAGGAGCCCCAGGAGGCATTAAAAGAAATTCTTCATTCTCTTTGAAAATCTTTATAGACATTTAAAAATAAATTATGTAATAATTAGCCCTGTTTAACCCTAGGGCCAAGAGTTCCTCTTGAGACCCCTTCCTGTATCCACCCAAGCCTCCCTTGGCTCTTTTTAAGGGAGAGAATTCTTCTTTTCCTTGAATATCCACCCATGGGGAAGGTGTACGGGGGAACTACGGCCTTAGAGTTAAATGTTGGATCAAAATGGATCCTGGTTTTTATTAAAAGGAGTTAAATCAATGAAAAAAAATTTTAATATAATAGAAATTTTTTTTGTTTCTACGCTTTTTATGGCGTCTTTAAATGCAAATGCCCTTGCTTCACCCGCCACATCGAATACTCTTCCTACGGCAAAAACAAGCGCCCTTACTCAGCGAGTCAATGTGAATACCGCAGATGAGGCAGGTTTTCGAAGTGTTAAAGGTTTAGGGGCTGTAAAAGCAAGAGCTATTTTAGCCTACCGAGCACAACATGGTGCATTTAAATCCATTGAGGATTTAACTCATGTACCAGGTATAGGGCCAAAATTCTTAGAGAAAATTAAAACTCAATTGACTCTTTGATTTTGGCCCAAAAGTGTCTCTTATCATAAAAAAAAGCAGCAAGCGCTCTTCCTTTAAGGAGGAGCGCTTTTTTAGGAGAACGTGCAGGGGTTAAGATTATCGATCTCTACCTTGGACTTAAGGGCGGCGTTGTATATTCTTCATCAGATTGGCGATCGTTTTTATCATACCACTCAGCTTTTTCTCGTGCATCGTACACGTGGACACGGAATTGACTACCATCCTCCATATCCGCGTGCAAACCAACACGACGGTTCCACATGGCTTCTTCAAGAAAACTGGCTAACCCTGTTTTACCCTGTCTCGATGGTTTAGCAGGGGGAGGGGGTGCGCGATTTAATGTTGTTTTATTAAAATTAACAATATCTCCTAAAAATCCTCTAGAGCGCACTAAAGATGTTGGCGTATCTTGACTACTTTCAAGTAACGGAGGCTGGCTTTCAGCTTTTCTCTCATTCATAAAAGACAATAATGCCTGAGTTTTTGGCGGAAGGGGTATTTCATGAATGAAATTATTACTACTGTTTGGGGAAGGATCCGCTTCAACGGAAGAGGATGCTATTAAAACAGGTTCTGCATTAGAGGAAGATGGCGCCATTACGGGGTGGAAAACAGGCTCTACATGAAAAGGTAGCATCGTCACAGGAGCAGCGGGAACTTTTTCTAAGATATCTTCACTGGTAAGCTTTGCATTCTTTGAACTGATACTGGGTAATGGGGTATTGACAAGAGATATTGCTGACGCTTGTGGAATTTTTTCTTGCTCTAAATTCCTTAGAAAAGACTCATACTCTTCATTCACATTTGTAGATTGATCAAAGTGTTTAAATTCCTCAAAGGCAGCCTGTATCCTTGGATCGATAATGTTGAAATTCTCCATCAGGCTAATTATCAAAGCACGATTAGCCGGACGACAACGATATACTCCACGCCTTAATAAAAAAGCAACCATTGACTGTCTCTGTAGCAGAGTATCCTCTGTTGAAAAAGTTTCAATTTGTATGGCCATATCCAGCAGCGACTCTTGTGCAGTATTCACATGATGGTAAAAAGTCTCCGATAAAAAACATGTTCCTAATAATGATTTTTGATTCTGCTTCACTAAATGATGCATCACGGTCCATCCTGCTGCATCTTTACAATTCATAGAAAGACCATGATGCTGGAGTAAACTAAACTTATTTTGCAAGACGCAGGCATACGTCATCGCAAATAATTGCTTATTTGAATACCTCGAAGGAATAATAGGGGGGGCATCACTGCTGAGCCTTTTTAAAATATCTTGTTGTTTGTCTTCGCTAGGAAGTCGTGCATGATTTTCTCTTGATTGATATCGTAATGCTTCTCTTAGCAAATAAGCTCTACGCTGCCAATTAAAAATAAAAGAAACATTGGCTTTAACAAGTAAGGTAGAATTCCAATCATTAATTTCTTCAAAAAAATTGAGAACACTCTCTCTTGCAACAAGTTCTTTACAATGAGTAACCATGTCTAGGGGTTTTAAAGCATCGTTATTGTCATAGGCTAATGTTTTCGATAAATCGTACAATAGCCGTAATAAATTAAGATCAGCGTTCATTACTGCATGATGAAAAAGTGTATTACCTTGAGCATCACGAATCATTGCTAAATTTTGCTGTGCCTGTGCTAAGAGCTGTTGCAGCTCTACAAGATTTCTTACTCGCCGCACTCGTGCCAGCCATCCTTGAAAATCAACTTGTCGTGATGGCGCTCGCAATAACTGTAGAGGACTGACCAACGTCTGTTGACGTGCTTGTAATGCTCGATAGCGAATGATAAAAGCGCGTGCTCCAGCTCGACCATAATCAAGAAGAGTGTTTTTCATTTCAGGGGTCAGATCAAAATCAAGAGTATGGACGTTATGACAATCGATAAATAAGGTTCGTTCTTGAACTGCCGGGTTCAATGCAAAATCACTCTCTTGTTTAGTAAAGGTATAAACAGAACTCAAAATACTCACGAGAAAATCCTGCATCCCTCTTATTTCGTATGTTGGTTTTTCTCCTCCATTTTCATAATGGTTAAACCATTCAGAGCTCACTAATCGTAATCCTAATGCCTGTGGGTTGGTGATTTCATTATGTTGATATCCTGGTAAAGAGATATGGGGCAAGTATTCAAATTTATCAAAAAATTTTAATATATAATTATCAAGAGGCCCTCCGTCATAATGGAAGCCTTCTTCTTCAATTAGAACGCGTTGTCCATCTCGATTAACATAATATCCATGAGGCGCAAAAAATAGTGGAATACTCATAGAGCATCGCACAGCATCTGCAACAATGGCGTCTGGTGTGGTTTTATGAGAAAAAACCCGTGTTTGCTTGGTTTTAACATGATAGGCAACTACATATAAATCCTTGCATCGTTTATCAGCTAATCTTCTTGCATGAAGTTGTGCAAAGGTTAAATTAGGGTCAAATCCTTTTTCCACAATCCATTCAACGAACTTCAAGCGTAATAACTCTCCTGAAAAGATGCCCTTTGTCGCCTTAATTGCTGTTAAAAAAGGATCTAGCTTTCTTTTTAATTGCAAAAATTCATCTGCTAATTCTTGATATTCACCATGGTGTAATCCTAAAAGTCGAGTAATATTTTGCAACTCTGTGGGAAAGTGATTAGCAGAAATATAGCTAATAATAAGAGGCTTCAACCCCTTTAAATCCATTTTACCTGATTTCATCATCTCAAAAATTTGGTTCATTAACGCATAGATACGCTCTCCCAAAAACGCTTTTATTCCATCTTGGGTTGCAAAAGCTTTTTTTAATGCAAAAAATTTATTTCGCAGATGTTTATCAATTAATTCGTAAAAATTTAAATTTTTTAACATTTCCTCTGCTTCAGACAATTGATACCCAAGAGAGAGGATGAGTACGGTAATCGCACCCGCAGAAGTACCTCCAGCAATATCTAATTTAGCAAGGTCAATCATTGATTCCTTAGAAAGCTCCAACAAGGCCGGTAGGAAAGCAGCCCCTCTTACACCACCACCTTGAGCCACTACAATCCGAATCGGTTGTTTATTCGACTCATGAGGTGTTTGGATTTTCTCTTCCCATCGTTGAACTCGCCTTGCAAGTAAGGGATATTGTTGTTCAAGGAGCGACCGATCCTGTTGCCTTGCTTGAGCACCTGCCGTAATCAGTAAGCGAATAATGTTTTTGTGATGATTAGCAAAGGCTAAATCTAAAGAGGTATTGCCCTCAGTATTTAATAAATTAACATCAAAATGGCAATCTTCAATTAAAAACTTAACAATAGCTTCACTCTCATGACGAACGGCCGTATGTAAAACTGTATCTCCTAAGGAATCAACAGAAGTTGGAGAAGGCCAGACATGCAGTGTTTCTGTGAGATGCCTCATACACTCACTTGCGTTATAATAAGCAACTAAATGCATGAGAGAGTAACCATGATGGAAAGTGAGCTGATTGACATCTAACTCAAGGTAAGTTGCAAAGTTGGCAAAGAAATTCACGCGATCATGCATAATTGCAAAAAATATTGGTGACTGGTTGAGATTTTCAGCATGATTAGGGGACAACTGGGGTAAAGCTTTTATTAAGCTAATTAGAGTATTTCCTGTATAGGTATTAAAAAGCGTTATCCAAAATTCTGCAGGATTTAATCCAGCGATCAGTTGGGTTACTAAATTTTGAATAACCTCATGAACGCCCGATAAATCCTTACGAGTCATTAACAAACGCACAATGACTAGTTGCAATGGTAAAGAAAAATTTGCATTTGACCACAAGGTGCTAACAGTGGATAGTTGAAAATCCTTAGCACTGATTTTCTGTAGCAAATCTAGATAATGTTTAGTGCTCTCTGTTAGCTCGGCAGGAATTCCAGGCAACTGATGCAATTCCAGTCCCATCAGATCATAAAAATAGTCAGCCATGCTAAGGTGCCCATATTTCAGTGCCAACACAAAGAAATCGTAAAGCTGCTCTGTCTTAAATTGTTTAAAATATCGATTTGTTGAGAAAATTTCGATAATACAATCTAAATAACCTTTCTTAATTGCCAAGGTTACGGCACTTTCTCCATAGCGGGTTCTTGCATGGATATCAACATCGCAACCTAGTAAATATCGCATCGCGCCTAGGGAACGAGAGAGAACAGTCATGAATGCTAAATTTTCTCCTTCTTTATTTTGCGCATGAATATTCACACCGTGTCGGAACAGACTTTGTAAAACTGTGGTATGTCCAAAAAATGCCGCAATGTGAGCTGGTTGCCAAGATTGATTATCTAGGGCGTCGCTCACAGCACCTTGGGTGATCAACAACTCCACCATATCGCTAAGACCTAGGGAAGCAGCGAAATGAATTAGCTGCCAACTCAGCAGATTATCAGGTAAGGGACTTGTAAGCCATGGGGGCATATTGGTCAAATGTTCTCTAACAGTCACAGCATTCCCTTGAGTAAGGGCAACTATTAAGGCATGCATCTGTCCTCCTAATTTAACCTGTACATTGACTTTACGGGAGAGGGAAAGGTCCTGATGAAGATGGAAGTGGCCCTACATTTTGAGATTTTCTCTCTCCAGAGGAGCTTATTTGCGAGAGTATTCTTTCTCGCTCAATCCGTACTTGTTCTAATGTTGTTTGAAGTTTTACAAGTTTAACATTTAATCGTGTTTCTTCTTCCTCTAAATCTTGAACACGGCTTGTCAATTGCTCTGGTGTTTGCGATGACTGAGCAAATAAATGATACTGATTAAGGCGGGTTGTTTTTTCTTCGACGACTCTCGATCCTAATATAGGTTTCAATTGACCACTGACAGAATGCCATTTACCAGTGCTCCATTCCTCGTAAGTTAATTTAGTGGGGGCTCTCGTTGTTGGGTGAGTAAACTGGAGAGGTTGTTTTGTTCCTTGAAAATATTGAATCACCCCTGCTTTATCAAAAATAACATCATTCACTGTGATAGGATCTAGCACCGGATTACCTAAGGGATCTATCAAGCTTGAAGAGCTACTTGAAAGAGCAGGTGAGAGGCTCTGGGCAGCAGCGGGTTCTTCAAAATTATATTGATTCTGTTTTAACTCAGTGAGAAATACAGAATAACAGTCCATAAAAACATTAACTAATTTCGAAGGAAACGGTATTATTTTGCCTATCTTAGCTACGATATCATAATTAGAGCATTGTAATTTAAATTGCTCCATGAGCTCCATACCGCGCTGACGATACTGTTCAATTTGGCTTTGGCAATCCTGAATACGTTTTCTAAATTCCTGTACCTGTTGTTGTGCTTGTTTTAGCTTATCTGCACGAGCTGTTGCATCATTTAAAAGTCCCGCTCTTGTCGCTTCAATATCACGTGCTAACACCGCATTTCCTTGCTTCAACTCAGCAACCTTTGCTCTTGCCTCTTGAAGCTCTGTGGCAATCTCCGGTAGTCTTTTTTGAATCTGCTTAATGCGAGCAGCATTACCCGGCTCACATCGTGTTTCAATATATGCTTTAACTTGTGCATATGCTGGTTGTGGTTTGCGAATCGACTGATACTTTACTTTAAAGGATGATTTACCCTCACCGCCTTCCTCACCTTCCCACTGACCATTTTTTAAATTTTTCTTAATCTTACTAAAAGTGACTCCATCAGGTGCTGTAGTAGAAAATTGCTTACTGCGCCAGCTAATAATTTTCCAGAAGCTCATACTCTCATTGATCGAATCTCTGTAGTGCAACAGATTAGTCGCTACATTAATCTCTCCTAACTCTTTTTGAAGATTAGTTTGTTTTGATTCAAGTTTAAGAATCAATGCTTCTTTAGCGGTTATAATTTCATTATTTTGCTTCTGTGTATTTTCCCAGACTTCAATAGAAGCCTTTTGCTGAACACTTCGAGCTTGCTCATTAACAATGGGCTGCTGTAAGTTTTGAATCAAAATTTTCTCTGACTCTGAGCGCCTCTCAGCATCAATGATATCCCCTTGTGCTGCGGCTAATTTCTCGGCAAGGATCTGAATTGCTTGCATGACCTGCATGCCATCGCAAGAAAAATAATAAATAGCTTCATTAAATTTAGGTCTATTGTCGTCATAATCATGAAAATTAAAATCATCTATCGTGATAGAATGTTCAGATGCTGTGCTATCTGTTCCTCCCAATCCTGGAATTGCTGCTTTAACTCTTGCTAAACCACGCTTTGGTGGTTTAATCCCATTAATAGCGTTAATAATCTCATCTCGCGATTCTCCCTGATCTAGGGGGTTCACAAGAATGATATTATCGGCAGCATCTTCTACTGCCTTCAAATAAGTAGCTAAAATTCCATAATCTTCAGCGGTTAAACCAACAGGTGACGTAGCACCAGGAGGCTTTTGTTTAAGTTCCTGCCTCTTGCTTTCGCAATCGAGTTTAAATCTACGTAAATATGCTATAACTTCCTTAAGTAAGTCTTCTCGAGGTTCTCCTCGAGGAATCTTTGTAATAATAATGCGGGAACTCGTTAACATACTGAAGGGATCTTTAAACAAAGCCATCAAGGTTTTTAAAAGATTTTGCAAGTTTACTGATCGACTACTCGCAATATCATTATATTCCATCAAAATCATCATTCCCTTAATCCTGCGCGCGTGACGGATCACCAGTTCAGTGCCGACAGACTCCATGACAGTTTCTTCTAAGCTCATACGAGTTTTTTGAAATCCTGGGCAGTCCACAAGAATCCAATCATCTAATTTACCCTGTATTGGTTTCTGTATTGGTTTCGCATATAAGGTAAAAGGCTCAATCTTGTGTCCAATGGCTACACTTGGTGTATCTACTGTTTCAATAGCAGGAATGCCTTCTTCAGTAATGACCCTGTGCATGGGATGTTTTAAAAGATAATTAGCTGTCGTGCTTTTACCAACACCTGTGGGCCCAATCACTAACACGAGTTCTTGTCCTTCTGCCGCAATTGCATAGGGATAACCCTCAATCAACAGATCTTGAAATTTCTTAATATTAAACTGAGGAGGCGTACCTGATGAAGAAGATGGCGCTGCTTGGGGTAACGAAATATCGGTTGAGGATCCAGGAATTGCTCTTTGATTTCGGTCTAACATAAAAATTTCTCCTTAGCGGTTAATAACGAATAATTTGATAGCAGTTGAATCCGCGCTATTAGTTTGTGCTTATTTGAGCTCCTTAAGTTTACCAGCGTTCAACAGCTTGGCAGATGCTATCAACATATTTTGATAAGCTCAAGCTTTTTTGCAAGAGATTCTTTCCTACAGTAAAATGCTTTTACTTTATGGCACAGTTCAATATGGATGGAGTATTTTTTGAAAGGGTTTTTATTCAGTGATTTGCTTGCTTTTGGGGTTACATTTTTCTTTTTATGGGGGTTAAAGCCCATCGCCATTCGATTGGAGTTAGTGGATCCACCGGGAGGAAGAAAGCAGCATTGGGGAGCCATTCCTTTGGTGGGTGGGATCGCCATGTTTTTAGGCTTTGCTTTTTCCTTATTAACTTTAAATATTTCCTTAGCCCCTTATCGTGGTTTTATTGCAGCAGCTATTTTGTTAGTCATTGTAGGAGTGTTAGATGACTTACATGAATTATCCCCTAGAGCTCGTCTCTTAGCTCAAGTTATCGCAAGTATTATTATGATCACATGGGAAGGAACGGCGCTTCACACCTTAGGAAATGTATTTGGCGCAGGGAATCTTTCTCTTTGGTTTTTAGGGATCCCATTTACTATTTTCGCCATGGTGGCTGCCATTAACGCAGTGAATATGATCGATGGCATGGATGGATTAGCAGGAGGGGTGTGTTTAATCGAATTATTTTTTATTTTGAGTTTATTAAAAATTTCTGGTGAAACGGATCCCATTGCGTTAATTAGTTTATTAATGGCTTCCTTAATGGCCTTTTTATTATTTAATTTTCCTTTTACAGAGAAGAAAACTGCCACAGTGTTTATGGGAGATAGTGGCAGTATGTTTTTGGGCTTCACCATTACATGGTTACTTATGAAGTATTCCCAAGCACCTCACATGAGTTTTCATCCCATTATTATCCTTTGGATATTAGCGATTCCCGTGTTTGATTTGGTAACAGTGACGTTTCGACGGTTGCTAACGAGACGATCTCCTTTAAAAGCACATCGTGACCATATTCATCACATATTAGAATCCATGGGAATGTCACCCTTTCAATGTACTTCCACCATTTGCTTTTTCTCTTTTCTCTTAGGAGGAGCGGGGGTATTGGCTACCTTATGGAAGGTTCCCGATGATTATATGTTATATGCTTTTTTTGGTGTTTATAGCTTTTACCTTGTTTTTTATTTTTATATACAACAGCGGACTCAATGCGAATGAGCAATATCTCCATTGTAATTCCCACTTATAATTATGCTGCTTATTTACCAAGAGCTATTCATTCGGTGATGACACAAAAAGCCCCTGAGGATGAGCTAATTATTATTGATGATGGCTCCACCGATGAAACCTCAGTGATATTGTCACACTTAAAAAATCAATATCCTTCTATTCAGTGTTATACACAAGATAATCAAGGACCGGGAGCAGCTCGTAATCAAGGGATCCGTTTGGCAAAAAAAGAATATATCTTTTTTTTAGATGCAGACGATGAGTTATTAGAAAATGCTCTTCATATATTTCGAAAGGCCATAGAAAATTCTCCAGAGGGGAAAGTGTTTTATGCAGGACATTGCTCCAGAGAATTAGGGGGAAAAACAAGAACCCATCAAATGGCTGTGATTAAAGAAAATAATAAACTTAACTTTTTAGCTTTTTTAAGAAAAAAAATAGGAATTTCCCACGGTGCGATTTTATTTCATCGCGAAGTATTTGAAAGGATTTCCTATCCCGAAATACTTCGTGGTGCAGAAGATATTCCTGTATTCGCTCATGCCTTAGCCTTATTTAAAGGAGAAAGGGTTTCTTCTCCCACGGTGATGGTGCATAAACATGAAGATAGTTTACGTCATCAACATCATTTGGATTTAAGTTTAGAATTTTCCTTAGTGGATCTTATTTTTGATGAAACCATCTTACCGCCTTTTTTAATGAAGTATGGAAAAGAATACTTTTCAAGACGATGTTTATCTTTGTTCAGGGCTTATTATGTGAAGAGGGAATATAAAAAAGCACGACAATATTATCATCGTGCTGTAAGGAATCACTTTAAAACCTTGTGTGCTTATTCTTACCTCAAAAAATATATTAGAAGTTTATGTTATTTCAATCGGTAAGGATCGGGTTTTGAAGAAGTGTAAGCCATAATGGCAAAAAGAGGTAACCAGAAATTAATCCATAATTCCCGAGGATTTTCCACCAAACGATCTCCATCTGTGGTTAAACACAGTAATCCAAAAATAAAAATAGCCGTGATAATATTCATAATACGACTTTCTCGATGTTGCCAAGCCCGTACAAGAGCGAAAATAATGAGTAAGCTTTGTAATAAAAATCCTACTACACCCCCTAAGTAAAAAATTTCAAGATATACATTGTGAGCATGGCTAAACACTTGATTAATAGTTTCCACTCTTAATTTTGCCATATACCCATGACCTAAGAGGGGATGTTCTAATGAAGTGGAAAACACCGTTTTCCAAATGGCTTGGCGAAAGAAAACCGTATCAAAAGATCGAGTTACTAAGGTGTGATCGAATCCTATCACCGCCAATAAAAGAAGGAGAATTCCTAAGGCACGAAGGTTTCGATAATACAGTAGCAAAAGAAAAATAGCCGCCACCAAAGCCACCACAGGGCCACGGCTTTGGGTGAGTAAAATATACATTAAAGAGGGGATGGCGAGCATGGATCGTAAAAGTGTTTTTTTAGAAAAAGAATGAGTCATTAAGCCATGCATGGCGATTAAAATGGGAATTCCATAAACCCAGTCTGAAAGAATCGGATGAGTAGCCCTGAAAAATCCAAACAAACGACTTCCCCAAGGATTGTGGGCATACCACATGTAAATGGAAATGGTGGCGGAAAGAGCGGATATCCAAAAGAACCATTCCACAAAACTTTTTAATAAACTTTTAGGTAAATGGCGAGTTAATTGAATGCTTAAGAAAAAAACCACAAGAACTAAAGATTGAACGAAAGGTTTGAATAATTTCCCCATGGAAAGGGAAGAGGACCAAAAATCAGTGAAACTGCAATAGGTTAAATAAGCTAAAAAGAGGAGCACTAAAGCATCTTTTTGAAACACATGCCAGTTTATTTTTTTTGCATTTAAAAGAGTAAGAGGAGTGACGATAAAATAAAACCAATCATTTAAACTTTTAGCTGAGGGAAAAAAGAAAAAGCCCGCAATAAAAATAAATAGAGAGCAACCAAATAATAAAATAGGTAAATCTAAGGCCGCTTGAGGATAGGAAAAAATGGGATCTTCCCATAAAAGGGGTTGATGAGATGAGGCAACAGATGGCTTTAGGAACATGGAATTTCCTCCCTATTAATAGTCTCTAAATGGCATAATTTACGAAAAGCGGCTTGATAAGGCAAAATGGTAAATCCTTCACACAATCGTTCATATCCTTTTTCTCCACAGATTTTTCGGAAAGAGAAAGAAGCATTATAAATATTTTCCATGGCTCTGAGTAGTGCTTCTTTATCTTTTATAGGGCAGAGGGGAAGAGGGGGATCTAAAGGGCCAAAAACTTCCATTGCTCCCACGGTTTGAGTGGTAATGATGGGCAATTTTGCAGCCATAGCTTCTAAAAAAACCATGCCAAAGCCTTCCTCAATGGAGGGAAGGACAAACACATCAAAGGCTTTCATATAGCGCCAGGCTTTCGGAATAGCCCCTAAGAAATGGATACGTTCTTTCATAGGATGATGTTTTAATTGTTCTTCTAAAAATCCACGTTCTCGACCATCTCCAATGAGTACCCAATGAGCCTCGGGCATAGGGGCGATGGCAAAAGCATCCATCAAATATTTTAAGCCTTTACAGGGAACCAAACGGGCAATGGTGCCAAAAATAAAAGCATTGGGAGGTAACTGTAAAATGCTTCGTGCCTCTAAGGAAGAAAGTTGTTCCTTTTCAGTATTCTCTAAATGAATCGCATTGGGGATCACTTGAATTTGATGGGGATTAAACCCTGCTTTTTGAGTTAAAAGAAATTCTTTCACTCCTTGGGAAACAGCCACTAAGGTAAAAGATTTCATAAAAATTTTTGCAAAGATCCGTTGATAGGTTCTTCGAAAGGCAGTTTTTCCGTGAAATACAACGATTTTTCTTTGAATGGGATGAAATAAATCCACAAGAGCTACCACAAAAGCCAGTTTAAATCCGTGGGTAATGATAATGTCTGCGGGATGTTTTTTTAAAAAAAGTAAAAGAGCGCCAATGATTTTTAAACGTAGTCCTTTCATGGCGGAGGAAGGGAAATTAAAAAAGTATTGAGAAGTAGTGGAGCCCCCTGACTCAGAGAAATCTTCTTTTGCACCCTGTGGGGAAGAAAGAACATAAGCGGTAAAAACTGAGAATTCAGAGGAAGTAAAAGCCTCTGAAATTGCAGAAAAAAGACCTGTATCATCCGCTTCCAAAGGACGAAGACATAAGTGGAGCACACGCTTCATGAATCAACTCGTAATAAAAAATTCAAAGGTACCAGGATCTCTTTGCTATCATCTTCGCTTTTCCGCTGTCATCCCCGCTTTTCCGCTGTCATCCCCGCGCAGGCGGGGATCCATTTATCCGTTTGCAACTCCTTCTCATGAGCGGGTGGAGCGAGAATTCTCTTCAATGTCATTTCCTTACACCACGTTTGACTCGTAGCAGCGCGCAAGATGGATCCCTGCCTTCGCAGGGATGACAGCGCAGTAGCAAAAGAAAGTCTCTCTGCTTCTTCGCATCATGGTTGATGATAGCGGGTTGCTCTGCAGGAAGTGTTGGTACCTTTTTAAAATTAAAAGAATAAGGCAAAATACCATGCATTGGAGAGGATATCAATTTCAGTTGATTATTGTTTAAACATAGCGTTTTTATTTTAAAGGTGCTTTTTTATATGCCATTAAATCCATCTAGTAAAATTTATATTGCAGGACACCGAGGCTTAGTGGGTGGTGCGATTCATAAATTGTTAAAAGAAAAAAATTTTTCTCATTTAATTTGTCGAAGTAAAGAAGAATTAGATCTAAGGGAACAAAAAGCAGTTTTTTCTTTTTTCGAAAAAGAACGTCCAGAGTATGTGGTTTTAGCAGCGGCGAAAGTGGGAGGGATCCATGCAAACCAAACCTATCCTGCTCATTTTATTTATGACAATTTAGCCATTCAACAACACGTGATCCATGCCGCTTATTTATATGGTGTAAAACGATTAATATTTTTAGGAAGCGCTTGTATTTATCCAAGAGAAACTCTTCATCCCATTCAAGAGCATGAACTTTTATCTGGTCCTTTGGAAGCAACCAATGAGGCTTATGCCATTGCAAAAATTGCGGGTTTTAAATTATGCGAAAGTTATTATAAGCAATATGGTTGCGATTTCCTCGGCTTAATGCCCACAAACCTATATGGGCCTGGAGATAATTTTAGTATAGAGCAGGGGCATGTGATCCCCGGGCTCATGAGAAAATTTCAAGAAGCTAAAGAAGGGCTTCAAGAAAAAGTAGAAGTATGGGGAACGGGAGAACCTTTAAGAGAATTTTTACATTCAGAGGATATGGCAGATGCTATTTTCTTTTTATTGCAACAAGAAAAATTACCAAGATTAATTAATGTAGGATCTGGGATAGAAATTTCCATTAAAGAATTAGCACAACTCATAAAAAAAATAGTGGGGTATGGGGGAGATATTTTCTTTAATGAAAATAAACCCAATGGCGTTTCCAGAAGATGTTTAGATAATTCCATTCTTCGTTCTTTGGGTTGGGAATCTAAAATCCCTTTAGAAAAAGGACTTACTGACACATATCAGTGGTTTCTTCATCAGCAAAAAGAGGGACAGAGGGTGCGCGGCCATAGTGATCTTGGTAGCGAATAATATCTTCCTCACTGAGATAATCCCCACATTGCACTTCGATAATGCATAAAGTTTCTTCCTCACTTGGATTTTCTAAACGGTGTTTAACCTTTGTGGGGATATAAGTGGATTGATTTTCTTTTAGAAGGATGATTTCTTCCCCCCGGGTCACTCGAGCAAGACCTTTCACCACCACCCAGTGTTCAGAGCGATGTTCGTGCTTTTGAAGAGAGAGGGATTTTTTAGGGGAAACGTAAATAAGTTTTACTTTAAAGGTATTGGATTGAGAAAGGATTTCATATTTCCCCCAGGGGCGATATTCATAAAGATGGGTCATGACTTCAGAGCGATTTTCATTTTTTAATTGATTCACCAGTAATTTTAATTTTTCACTTTGTTGCTGATGAGCAATGAAAACCGCATCCCCTGTTTCAACAATAATATGATCAGAAACCCCAATGGCTGCCACCATTCGATGGGTAGATTGAATATAGGAATTTTTTACATCCATGGCATGAACATCTCCTCGCAACACATTTTGTTCTGGATCTTTTTCAGAAGCTTCGTACAAAGCATTCCAAGAGCCAATGTCTTTCCAGGAGAGTTGGAGAGGAATCATTATTTTTTCCACAGGTTTTTCTAAAAGAGCATAATCAATAGAAATAGAAGGGCACTCTAGAAAAGGAGCTTTCTGAAAGTGAGTAAAATCGGTTTCATGGAGCGCTGTTTGAAATGTTTTTTCCACCGTAGAAAAAACAAGAGGAGAAAATTCTTTTAATTGCTCCAAGTAAAATTGAGCTTTAAAAATAAAAATACCGCTATTCCAATAATAAGAACCTTTTTTTAAGAATTCTTTCGCCAGGGGTTCAGGAGGCTTTTCTATAAAATTCTTCACTTTAAAGCAATAAGGAGAAAGAGGCTCCCCTTGTTCAATATATCCATATTCGCTGGCGGGGTATGAGGGAGAAATTCCAAAAGTCACTATTTTATTTTTTTTGCTTTCTATTTTCCCAAGGGAGAGTTTTTCATAAAAAGAATTCTCTTCTGATAAAAGATGGTCTGAGGGAAGTACTAATAGAATGGCTTCAGAAGAAATGGCTCTTGCATAAAAAGCAGCAAGAGCAATGGCAGGTGCTGTGTTTTTAGCAAGAGGTTCTAAAAGAATCCGAGAGGGTTCACAATGAATGTCTTGAAGTTGAGAAGCCACAGCAAAACGATGAGCTTCATTGGTGAGAACGAGGGGAGGTTCAAGATCACTGAAAGGAAGAATGCGTTGTACCGTTTTTTGCAAAAGTGTTTCTTCATGCAAAAGAGATAGTAATTGCTTTGGATAATTTTCCCGTGACAGTGGCCATAAGCGCGTTCCATGGCCCCCAGCAAGAATCACAGGAAAAAACATAAAACCCCTCCTTAAGAAAAGCGTTTCATTATGATGAATTTTCAGATTTCCTGCAATGTTGACAGGTCAGATAACATTTGAGATAGTCAGGCCCTTTACAGGGGAAGGGATGGGAATGGCTTCAAAAATCGCATTGATTACAGGAATTACAGGACAAGATGGTGCGTATTTGGCAGCCTTTTTATTGGATAAAGGTTATGTAGTTCACGGCATTAAACGACGTTCATCCTCATTCAATACTCAACGGATTGATCACTTATATCAAGATCCTCACATAGAAAACCCAAGATTCATTTTACATCATGGGGATTTAACAGATAGTTCAAGTCTTATTCGAATTATTCAAAAAGTACAACCCCATGAAATTTATAATTTAGCCGCTCAAAGCCATGTGCAAGTTTCTTTTGAAGAACCTGAATACACTGCAAATTCCGATGCTCTAGGTACTTTGCGTCTTTTAGAAGCCATTCGAATTTTAGGGTTAACAAAAAAAACACGTTTTTATCAAGCTTCCACCTCAGAATTATATGGTAAGGTACAAGAAGTACCCCAAAGTGAAACCACCCCTTTTTATCCTCGCTCTCCTTATGCGGTTGCAAAATTATACGCTCACTGGATTACGGTTAACTATCGAGAGGCTTATGGTTTATACGCTTGCAATGGTATCTTATTTAATCATGAATCTCCCGTGCGAGGAGAAACTTTTGTCACTCGAAAAATTACCCGAGGATTGGCCCGCATTAAATTAGGTCTTGATACTTGTCTTTATTTGGGAAATTTAGATGCAAGGCGAGATTGGGGGCACGCAAGGGATTATGTGGAAATGCAATGGCTGATGTTACAACAGGAAACTCCCGAGGATTTTGTCATTGCCACAGGGCAGCAATACAGTATTCGTGATTTTATTCATAGGGTTAGTGAAAAATTAAACATGCCCTTATGCTGGGAAGGAAAAGGCCTTGAAGAAAAAGCCTATGACCCAATCACTGGCAAGCCTCTCATTCAAATCGATCCCCGCTATTTTAGACCCGCGGAAGTGGAAAATTTATTGGGCAATTCCGAAAAAGCACGAAAGAAATTGGGTTGGCTCCCAAAAACTAGTTTTGATGAATTAGTTTCTGAAATGGTGCTAGCGGATTTAAAACTTGCAAAACAAGAACTTTATCTCAAAGAACAAGAGGAAGAATGGGCAGGGGAAGAAATTTCTCTGGCAGAGTAAGTGTGTGGTAGTATTCCTGGGGATTTCTACTCAGGGACAAAAAGCCATTTCGAGGACATGATGGAAAAAATAAATTTATTAGAAAAATTAAAAAACAAAGACGCTCTTATTGGTATTATTGGTTTAGGATACGTAGGTCTCCCCTTAGCCCTTCGATATGCAGAAGTGGGATACCGGGTCATTGGCTTTGATATCGATGCAAGAAAAGTGCAAATGATTTCTGAAGGAAAAAGTTATCATGGTCATATTCCCGATGCTCGTATTGTGGAAGATACGAAGGGGAATTTAATGGCCAGTGGAGATTTTTCCTTAACTCGAGAAGCGGATGCCTTGATTTTATGCGTCCCAACCCCCTTAGATAAATATCGAGAGCCGGATTTAAGTTACATTGTAAGTACGATGAAATCCATTAAACCTTATTTGAGAAAAGGCCAAGTACTTTCTTTAGAAAGTACTACCTATCCAGGTAATACGGAAGAAATGTTAAAGCCCATGTTAGAAGAAGAGGGTTTTAAAGTGGGGGAAGATATTTTTTTGGTGTACTCTCCCGAAAGAGAAGATCCCGGAAATCCAGAGTATGGTACTTCCAATATTCCCAAAGTATGTGGGGGAGTGACTTCCCATTGTTTAGAAGTGGGTGTTGCCCTTTATGATCAAGTCGTCGTTAAAGTAGTTCCTGTTGCTTCCACTCGTGTGGCGGAAATGACGAAATTATTAGAAAACATTCATCGAGCGGTCAATATTGGATTGATGAATGAAATGAAAATCCTCTGTGACAAAATGCACATTGATTTGTTTGAAGTGATTGAAGCGGCTTCTTCAAAACCCTTTGGATTTGTACCGTATTATCCGGGTCCTGGCATTGGAGGACATTGCATTCCCATCGATCCTTTTTATTTAACCTGGAAAGCCAGAGAGTATGGTATGCATACTCGTTTTATTGAGTTAGCGGGTGAAATTAATAGTAATATGCCCAAATGGGTAGTGAACAAAACCATTGATGTTTTAAATGAACGAAAAAAACCTTTAAATGGTAGTCGCATTTTATTATTAGGCATGGCTTATAAACGAGATGTGGAAGACATTCGAGAATCTCCTTCTTTATTTATCATGGAACAACTTATGGCAAAAGGGGCGGAGGTTTCCTACGCTGATCCTCACATTGCTAAATTACCTAATTTAAGAGACCATCATTTCTATTGCGAAAAAGAAAGTATTTCTTTGACGCCAGAGGTATTAGCTTCTTTTGATGCTGTTATTTTATGTACGGCTCATTCCAAGTTTGATTATGAAATGATTGAAAAAAATGCCTCTTTGATCATTGATACTCGAGGTATTTATCGGGACTTACAACCCCACATTGTTCGAGGTTAATCATGAGTTCAATAAAAAAAGATCCCCTTCGTCTCGCTTTAATCGGCTGTGGACATATTGCAAAAAAACATCGAGAAGCTATCGAGTGTTTTCAAGAAGATTTAAAAATAGTAGCAGCCTGTGATGCCAATCCAGAGAGTGTGAAAGCATTTTCCCAGGGAACTTCCATCGCTCCTTTTTTTGATTTTAAAGAATTACTTTCTGCAAAACTTGCTGACGTGATGGTGTTATGTTCTCCCAGCGGCGTTCACGCGCAACAAACCATAGCGGCAGCGAAAGCAGGGTACCATGTGGTTTGTGAAAAACCCATGGCGGTGCGATGGAAAGATGCTTTAGACATGGTGGAGGTGTGCGAAAGGGAAAATGTTCGATTATTTATTGTGAAGCAAAATCGCTTTCATCCCATGATTCAAAAATTAAAACAAGCCCTTCAACAAAATCGTTTTGGAAAATTGTATCACGTCCATTGTAATCTCTATTGGACTCGTCCTCAGTCTTATTACGATGAATCTGCTTGGCGAGGCACCTGGGCTTTTGATGGGGGCGCCTTAATGAATCAGGCCAGCCATTATGTGGATTTATTATTATATCTTTTTGGCCCCGTGATGGAAGTTCAAACCATGGGAGGCACCTTAGCCAGATCCATTGAAGTGGAAGATACCATGATGCTTCATTTCCGTTGGCGTCATGGCATGTTAGGGGCCATGAATGTCACCATGCTCACCTATCCTAAAAATTTTGAAACTTCCATCACAGTGATTGGAGAAAAAGGAACGGTGAAATTAGGTGGCGTTTCTATGAATGAATGTTTAGCTTGGGAATTTTCCGAAGAAGCGCCAGAAGATGCTCTTCTCAATGCTTCTAGTGAAGCGGTAGGCCATAAAAAAATATATGAAAATATTTTACAAGTATTCCAGGGCCTTTCTTCCCCCCTCATTGATGGGCGGGAAGGATTAAAATCCATGGAATTATTAATTGCTGCCTATCGCTCCATGAGAGAAGGTTCTAAAGTTTCTTTGCCCTTAGAGTTGTAAGGATTTCAATAATGAAGAAAGAATACAAGATCCATGAAACTGCCATTGTGGATGAAGGTGCCACCATTGGAGCAGGAACCCGTATTTGGCATTGGGTTCATGTGTGTGGGGAAGCAGTGATTGGAGAAAATTGCAGTTTGGGACAAAATGTATTTGTGGGAAATAAAGTTTATGTTGGAAATGGAGTAAAAATACAAAATAACGTATCCATCTATGATGAAGTCACTTTAGAAGATGATGTATTTTGTGGCCCCAGTATGGTTTTTACTAATGTTTATAATCCTCGTTCTGCCATTGTGAGAAAAGAGGAGTATCGTCCCACCCTCGTTAAAAAGGGTGCCACCTTAGGAGCTAATTGTACCATTGTGTGTGGAGTTACCATTGGGCGTTATGCCTTTATTGGAGCAGGGGCTGTGGTGACACGGGATGTTCCCGATTATGCCTTAGTGGTGGGAGTCCCGGGCCGTCAAAGGGGTTGGGTGAGCGAGTATGGAGAATCTTTGGATTTACCTTTAAAAGGTTTTGGAGAGGCCACGTGCCCTCATAAGAAACAACGCTATCGTTTAAATGAAACTGTTTTAGAATGTGTGGAAAGTTAAGGAGATCACTTCATGGAATTTATTAATTTAAAAGCCCAATACCAGTCTTTAAAAGAAAACATTCATCATCGAATGAATCAAGTGTTAGAGCACGGCGCCTACATCATGGGTCCCGAAGTACATGAACTTGAAGAACGTTTAGCCCAGTATGTGGGTGTTAAACATTGCATTAGTGTTTCCAGCGGAACAGAAGGATTATTCATGGCTCTTTTGGCTTTGGGTATTAAGCCAGGAGATGAAGTCATCACCACACCGTTTACTTTTATTGCCACGGCAGAAACTATTTCTCTCTTGGGAGCAGTGCCTGTTTTCGTGGATATTGATCCCATCACATACCACATGGATCCTCTCTTATTAAAAGAAGCCATCACTTCTAAAACTCGCGCCATCATGCCCGTGAGTTTATATGGGCAGTGTGCTGATATGGATGCCATTAATGAAATTGCTCTTGAGTACGGATTGCCTGTGATAGAAGATGGGGCTCAAAGTTTTGGGGCTTTATATAAAAACCGTTTATCTTGTTCTTTAAGTACCTTAGGGGTTACTAGTTTTTTCCCTTCAAAACCTTTGGGGTGTTATGGAGATGGGGGAGCTATTTTTACAAATGATGATGCTTTGAGTGCTCTGTTACGTCAAATTAGAGTTCATGGTCAAGATAGGCGTTATCATCATCCCATCATTGGCCTCAATGGTCGTTTAGATACTTTGCAAGCCGCCATTTTGTTAGCAAAATTAGATGTGTTCCCTGAGGAAGTGCTTGCTCGGAAATCCATTGGAGCACGTTATAGTGCTTTGCTACAAGGTGTGGTTCCTACCCCGGTTATTTTAGAAGGAAATACTTCTGTCTATGCTCAATATACAGTGGAAGTGGAAGAAAGAAATCGCGTTCAAGAATTTTTAAAAGGAGAGGGGATCCCCACCGCCGTTCATTATCCCACGCCCTTACATTTACAACCGGCTTTTTCTTATCTCGCCCAAGGGCCGGGAAGTTTTCCCCAAGCAGAAAAAGCCTCTGCCCGCGTCATGAGTTTGCCCATGGATCCCTATCTTTCCCTGGAGGCGCAAGACAAAATCGTGGAAAAATTAAAACTGGCTATTTCTATTAAAGAAGAAGCTTTGGCGGATTAGGGGTAAGTGTTTTGTTAATACTCAGGAGTTAAAATGAAACTTAGTGGTTCAAGAGTGTTAGTCATTGGTGGAGCAGGATTTATTGGGGCCTTTGTCTTGCGTGAGCTCCTTAAAACCGATGTAGCGGAAGTCATTGTTTATGATAATTTCTCCCGGGGTAAGCTCTCTAATATTCAAGATTCTTTGCAAGATCCTCGTTGCACGGTTTTTCCCTATGGTGGCGATATTCGGGATCTGGACATTTTGGACAAAGCCTTCGAAGGGGTGGATTATGTTTTTCATTTAGCCGCCATGTGGCTATTGCATTGTAAAGATTTTCCACGTACTGCTTTTGAGGTGAATGTGGCGGGCACTTTCAACGTCCTTGAAGCCTGTGTTAAACATAAGGTAAAGAAACTGATTTATTCCTCCAGCGCTTCTGTTTATGGTGATGCCATAGAAGTTCCCATGACAGAAACCCATCCTTTTAATAATAAAAATTTTTATGGTTCAACAAAAATTTCAAGTGAAGCCATGTGTACTGCTTTTCATGATCGTTATGAGCTTCCAGTGATTAGTTTGCGTTATATGAATGTATATGGTCCTGGCCAAGATCAACATGCGGTTTATTCCGGGGTCATCCCCATTATGCTTAATAAAATTGATGCAAAAGAGGCGCCCACCATCAATGGTGATGGAAGCCAAGCTTATGATTTCATTTATGTGGAAGATGTGGCTCGTGCAAACTTATGCGCTCTTGCTTCCCCCGTTTCTTATGGGTTTTATAATATTGGAACGGAAGTTCAAACCAGCATTAAACAATTGTGTGATCTCATTCTTTCCCTTAATCAGTCCTCCTTAAAAGTGAATTACAAACCTTATGGAGCGGATGATGCGAGGCAATTGGTGAAGAATCGAATTGGTTCCATTGTAAAAGCAAAAGAAGAAATTGGATTTGAATGCCGGATTGACTTGTCAACGGGACTTAAAAAATTAATGGATTGGCGATGTAGAAATGATTTTGGAGTTGCCATGAAAAAAGATAAAGTCGTTTGTGAATAAGATCGCTATAAAAAAAACAACCATCACCAAATGGTAAAAGAAGGCTATGATCAGAATGACGTGAATTAAAATGAATTTGCTAAAGGTGCTACTTCTGTCGCTGCAGGAATAGTTGTCTTTGCAATCCATGCGCCCAGTTCATCAGAACACGCTTGCTTATCATAGGTTTCTCTCATATGAGGAGTAATGATCCCTAAATCAGCCAATCCATCCAATATAAATTGGCTTAAAGAGTCGGCATTATAATTTCTAGAAGACTCCTCTAAGAATGTTTTAATCTTTCGAATAAGGTCTACAATTTCTGTGGATTCATCAAGATTAATTAAAGATAAAAAATCTGTTGCATACTGAAGGCCTACCGGGGTGTGGGTTACTGAGCTAAGAAGGGCGAAGAATCCTGGCACTCCACGACCTGAAGAAGTCCCCTCAACGGGGTGGCTTTTTTGGTAGTTAGCCACTGCATTACGCATAGCTTCTTTTACATGTTCTATTTCTAAGGGGCTTTGTTGTGTATAAATATCGTATACAAACACATTAGGATTTAACTCTATGAGTTTTTTCTCTAAATGAAAGACAAGGTTTGTTTTTCCATGGAGATGTTCACTTTCCTCAACAGGAGTCAGTTTTGAAGGAGCCACTAAAATCCCTGAGGAACCTAACTGAGCAAAGTGTTCTTTCCCGTTGATTTGAGATACTGCGGTGCTTCCTTGAATAAATTGTTGTTTTCTTGTTTCTAAGAACCGCAAAGTTTCAGTAGTAGTGCTAAACCCATAAGAGGTTAAGTTACAAGTCATCCAATTGTAAACACCCATGGCAATGTGGATAGCTTCATCCCTATTTTCTGAAGCTCTAATTGCCCCAATACCTTGTTCCAATATATAGGCGGTGTCTGTTGAATATAAACCGGAATTTAGATCTGCTTGTATGGCACTTTCTAATTCTGTTCTAAAATCACTTGCACTCATTAATATACCTCAAAAAATTTATAACGGTTTGAAATTTTAAGTTTGATTATATATTTTGTCAATTAAAAGGAATTTCCCATAGGGATTTTTCAAAAACGGATGGTTTCATCCATGAAAACTTGATGCCATAACTCAACATTTAATAATCCCCAAATGACACGACTAAAAGTTCCTGTGTGGTTGAGGGTTTCTTTGATTTTTTCTAAATCATAAATTCCTCGTTCTCTAGCAGCCTGAGAAAATAAAATATCCTGGACAAAAGAATTTAACCCTTCATCAATCCAATGATTTAAGGGAACGGGGAACCCCATTTTGTCAGTTCGGTGAAGAACTTCAGAGGGAATAAAATTTGAAACCGCTTCTCGGAATAAATGTTTTGTTTTTCCCTTAGAAAATTTAATGGAAGGAGGAATAGAAGCCATAAACTCAATGAGACGATGATCCAATAAGGGAACTCGAGATTCAATAGAATGAGCCATGCTCGTTCGATCTTCCACATGCAATAAGGCAGGAAGAGAAGCTTTTAAATCAAAATGTGTCATTTGATTAATGAGAGAAGTAAGAGAAGGGTGGTTAAATAAATATTGAAATTCATTAAAGGGAGAATACTCATTGAAAAAAGAAAGATTGAACAATTCACAAGTTCCTTCACTACGATCCATGAGTCGAAAATACCGTTGATCAGAAGTATGAAATAAACCTTCTCGCCATAAATGTTGAAGCATGGGGCCATAACTTTTCAAGCTGGAAAGATGAGGAGTGATGTCTTGAAGAGTCAAATCTCCCTTTGTTTTTTCCTCCGAAGGGAAAATAGAATTTTTTAAACATTGCTCTAAATAAGCCACTAGATATCGAGCGTATCCAATGTAAAGCTCATCACCACCTTGTCCTCCAAGTACTACCTTCACATGTTTGGATGCTAGTTGTGAAACATAATATTGAGGAATGAGTCCAGGTCCTGCAGCGGGTTCATCCATATGGTAAACTAATTTTGGTAAAAGGGAGGGGAGTTCCTCATTAGAAATAAATAATTCATGATAAGTAGCCCCTGCATGATGTGCCATCTTTTTAGCGTAAGCAGTTTCATCAAAAGCAGGGCCTTCTTTAAAAGCACCCGTAAAGGTTTTTAAAGAAGAACTTCCTAAAAGTTTAGAAGCAATTCCCACCACAGCACTAGAGTCCAGTCCTCCTGACAAATGGGCTCCGAGGGGAACGTCGGATCGTAAATGTTCATTGATGGAGGCTTCCAATAAAAATGATAATTTTTCGATAAAATAAGATTCATCGTGTCTATCATCTAAAGCGTAGGGAATATCCCAATATTTTTTTTCTTTTAAATGAATGGATGAATCAAAAGTAATAGTGAGGGTATGTCCTGGAAGAAGGGCATGAATGTTTTTAAATAAAGTTTTTCCATTGAGGCAAAATTGAAAGGTGATGTAATCTTGTAAAGCCTCATAATTTACATTCTTTTTATATTCTCCACTGGCTAAAATCGCTTTTATTTCCGAAGCAAACACAAAACGATCCTGCTCATGATAGAAATAAAAGGGTTTAATCCCCACTCGATCTCGAGCGCAAAATAATTTTTTTTCCACTCTATCCCAAAGGGCAAAGGCAAACATGCCATTGAAATATTTCACGCAGTCTTCTTTCCATTGTGCATAAGCGTATAAGATCACTTCTGTATCGGAGTATGAAACAATGGGATGGCCTGCGGAAATTAAATCTCGACGTAATTCTAAATAATTATAAATGGCGCCATTAAACACCACCGTATAACGGCCCTCTTGAGAGGTCATGGGTTGTTGTCCATGGGCAGGATCAATAATGGATAAACGACGATGGCCTAATACAATGGAAGGACATTCTTTATCTGTAAAGAAACCTTCATCATCAGGACCTCGATAATGAATGGTGCGATTCATTTCTCTCACTTTATTCATTAAAGTATCTTGAGAGTGATTTAAATGAAGGATCCCTGTAATACCGCACATGAATTGAAATTCCTAAGCCAATTCAAGAGATGCCATATGCTCACGATGTTGATGAATACAGCGTTCAATAAGATTCATTTGTTGTTCCGTCCAATGAATGGTTTTTTCCAATCCTTCTTTTAAGGAGTGATTTGCTTTAAATCCAATTTCTTTAAATGCTTTGTCCGTACTGCCATAACGTTTTCCTGAGTTATCCCATTCTCGTTTTGGTTTTAATTCTAAAGGAGCTGGATTGTTAGTTAATTCATTAATGAGTTCTGCAAGATCTTTAATACAAGTTTCTTCTCCGCTGGCTAGATTATAATTTTCCCCTGGTTTTCCACGAAGGGCGCAAGCCATTAAACCTGCTGCAATGTCTTCTGCATAAATGAAATCTCGAGTAGCAATGCCTCCATTATCAATGGTGAGAGGCATTTTTTTAAGGCCTCGATAAATAAAAGAAGGGATTACGTTACGCCATATGGTGTGGGAAGTTCCTCGCCATTGGCCGGCTCCTAAAATTTCTCGAGGACCATACACATTTTGAAAGCGTGCCTTCACCACAGGAAGTCCATGATGTTGGTAATAGTAATTTGAGTAAAGTTCTCCAATGAGTTTTGAAATTTGATAGGGAGAATCTAAGAAGAGGGAAGGCATGGTATTTTCGGTGGTGGCTTTTGCTGTATCAAAAGTTTTTTCTGCCACCACACAACCCGCGGAAGAATAAACTACTTTCTTTAAATTTTCCTGAGTTCTTAAATGATGATAAAGTTTTAAAGTGGTGTAAGTATTATTTTCATGATCCGCGAGAGGATTTGCAATGGAGCTTTGATTTCCATGGTAAGTGGATAAGTGGAAAACATAATCTAAATTTTCAGGGATTTGCTGCAGAATAGAATCATGGGTAATAGAGCCATGAATAAAAGTCACTGCTTCATGGTGAGGAACATTTTCTTTTTCAGAAGATAAAAGATTATCAATAATCAAGATGCTTTTAGGGTTGGATTCTAAAAGTTTTAAAACCAGATTGCTGCCAACAAATCCAGCACCACCCACCACTAATATATTTTTGTTTTCAAATGTATCCATTTTTACTGTGCATCCACCGTTTCAGCCGCTTTTACTTCGGGTATTTTCAAGTGAGTAAATGTTTGTTCAATACCATATTCTTTGTAATATTCAATGGTTTTTCGTACTCCTTCTTGGAGAGGAACGGAAACATCCCAATGAAAATCCTTACGCGTCTTCGAAGGATCTAAAAGAATGGTATAAGCATCATCTGGATTGCGTGGGCGAACTTCCACTTCTTTTTCTAAAGTAATATTTAAAGCTTGAAGTGTGGCATCAAAGAGTTCCTTAATGGAGAAATCTCCTCCGGAGGAAATATGATAAGCGCCTGATTGCCCTTGCCCCTCAATGGCTTTTAAAACCACATTCACCAGATCCTCAATGTAAATAAAATCACGACGAGTGTCCATGACAAAACAGGGTTTTCCCTGGGTGAGGCGATGATAAAAAGTGGGAAGAGGGCCGCTAATATTTCGTGGGCCGTAAGCATTAGCCAAACGGAAAGAAACATAGTTAAGAGGGCTTAAACGAATGTATTGTTCTCCCGCGCTTTTGCTAATGGCGTAACTACTCCCATCAGAAAGAATGGGGTGATCAATGGAAATGGGTTGTTCTAAGGGATGCAAGCCATAACAAAGGGCCGTTTGAAAATAAATAAAACGTTGCACAGAATGCCGAGTAGCGGCTTGTACTGTATGAGCAGTTCCCAATACATTAGTGAGGCTATCTTCATGCCAATTTTCCGGATCTTTATAAGAAGCCGCCGCATGAACCACAATGTCGGGAGAGAAATCATCAAAGGCTTTATCTAAAAAAGTTTTATCCGCAATGGTGCCCTCAAGGAGAGTGAGGGCGGATTGAGGTTTTAAATTATCCCTACGACCGGTGGAAAAATTATCAATGACTAACACTTTGTGGCCTTTTTTTAATAGGGCGTCTGAGAGGTGAGATCCGATAAACCCTGCACCACCGGTAATCAATATTTTCATCAATTCAATTCTCCTTTGTTTTAAAAATACTCAAAATATTTTTAGTATTTTTTTAATTAAAAAATTTGTAGAGATTTTAATGGTATTAGACTCATAAGTAAACTGAATAAATAAAATTCTATTTTTTAAGAATAAAAAGTTAAGGGTAGATAGAAAAAAATTTCTCGAGTATAGTAGCTTTCACTTTCTAGGCGGTTAGATAAGGAGTATTTCATGAGATTTTTAAAAAAATTAAAATCTAGAGCCTTTCAAGCAAAATTAGCAGTCCAAAATCTTAATCAACATCTTCCCTTTATTAAAGATAAAACATGTATTCTAGTGGATTCCGTGGATGAGTTATTGCGAGAAATTCGATTTTCTTCACCAAACACTTCTTTTCGTCCTTACCGAGCCACTTATGATTCTTCTGGAACCATAAAACTCCCTGCAGTGCCCCAACCTTATGTGGCTAATAATATGGAAAATACTTTAGAAGAGTTAATGAAGGTAGTTCCTAAGGCTTGTGCTTTATGGACAGAGTGTCAAAAAGAAGGATTGGAAACTTACCTTGCAGATCCAAAACACAATCTCTCTGTTGCAGGACATCCCCTTGCGGAATTATTTAGAGCTTTTGTAAAACCTTATCTTGAAGGGTATGTGTTGGATATTGGATGTGGTACACAGGATGTTCCTTACTATTTAAGTCATCATCCGCTCGAGTATATTGCAGGAATCGATCCTTTACCGCCAACGGAAACCCATCCTTTTGCTTTTAGTCAAGCTTTGGCAGAAAGACTCCCCTGGCCGGATGATACTTTCCATCGAGTCACCGTGGCTACCTCATTAGATCATATGATACTTTTAGATCAAGCATTTAATGAAGTAAAAAGAGTATTAAAACCAGGGGGATTTTTTATTGCTTGGGTTGGATTTCTTCCAAAAGCAGCTCCTTATGATCCTTATTCTCCAGATTTAAAGCGTATTGATCCTTGCCATATTTTCCATTTTGATAGAAGAGGATTTGAGAAAGTAATAAAAGACCATTTTGATATTCAACATTGTTACGAAGTGTTTTATCAAAAAGAAAAAGAAATTTTTGATTGCTTTTATTTGTTATCTCCAAAGAAGAATGTGAGTAAATGAATATATTAATTGTGGGCGCTACAGGATATATTGGTTCTTTTCTTTTGAGTTTTTTATGTGAATCTCATGTTGTTTATGCAACCGTTCGTTCTTTGGAGAACATAACACAAGATCCTCAAATTCATTATTGTGAAGTGGATTTAACAACACCTCATTTTGAATTGGCTTTACCTAAAGAAGTAGATGTGATTATTTATTTAGCTCAATCTCGTTATCATCGGATATTTCCAGAAAAAGCCGAAGACATGTATGCTATTAATGTGAATGCACTGTTTAGAATATTAGAATGGGCTCGAAAAAAAACGAAGGTGCAGCAATTCATTTATTCTTCCACTGCTAATGTATATGAGCAAACCATAGAGCCACTTCACGAAGAATCAAAAATAGGGCCTTCTTCTTTTTATGGGACCACAAAAATGATGGGAGAGATGTTGTTACAATCCTATGCTTCCTATTTTCCTTGCACTATTCTCCGCTTATTCACTGTATATGGCCCGGGTCAAATGAATACTTTAATTCCCATATTATTTCAAAAAGTTTTAAAAGAAGAAACGGTTCAAATTTATGGAGATGAAGGAATTACTTTAACTCCCATCTTTATTAAAGACTTATGTAAAATGATATCGCGAGTTATTCATGTAAAACCCGGTAAAAATTATAGGGTATTTAATATAGCGGGCAATGAGTTTTTTTCAATTTTTGAAATTACAAAACATCTTTCCACGTTGCTGTGTAAAGAAATGAAAGTTGAATATCTTCGACATGATGGGAATCTTGGATGGACTGCCAATAACAAAAAATTTATTCATTATTTTCAGTATGATGGTTTTACTAGTTTTTATGAAGGATTAAAAAAAACAGTGCAAGCTTATTTTGATCATAGAGATTTTGCTTAAATTATGTGTGGTATTTGTGGCATTATTTCAATAACTCATCGAAACCAACTCCAAGAATTTTTATGGGACATGGTACGTCTTCTTTCCCATCGTGGTCCTGATGGAGAAGGTTTTTTCTTAGAAGGTCCTTTTGCTTTGGGGCATCGACGCCTTGCTATTGTAGATTTAACAGAAGCAGGGCATCAACCCATGCAGTCTTCTTGTGGGAATTTTGTCATTACTTATAACGGAGAGATTTATAATTATTTGCCTTTAAAAAAAGAGTTAGAATCTTTGGGATTTTCTTTTTTCTCTCATACGGACACGGAAGTGGTTTTAAATGCATACATTGCTTGGAAAGAAGACATGGTCTTAAAGCTCAACGGGATGTTCGCTTTTTCAATTTTTAATAAAAAAGAAAAAACTTTTTTTATAGCAAGAGATCGTTATGGAATAAAACCTTTATATTACTATCATCAAGGAGGGGATTTTTTATTCTCTTCTGAAGTGAAAAGTATCCGAGCCTGCCCCTTATACGATTCAAAATTTAATATTGAAATTTTAATACAATATTTTACATTTCAAAATATATTCACAGATAGTACTTTTTTTAAAAATATCCAGTTACTTTCTCCAGGATCTTATTTAATAGTTACGCTGAAAGATACTGTTCATGTAAAATTAAAATCTTATTGGGATTTTGAATTTTTTCATGAAGAACCTCAGCTTCTTTCTTACGAAGAATCTTTAGAAGCCTTAGATCACCTTTTTAACCAAGCGGTACGAAGACAATTAATGGGAGATGTCCCCATTGCTTCTTATTTAAGTGGCGGCGTGGATTCAGGTTCTATTACAGCAATAGCATCTCAATATCATCCTAATATGAAGACTTTTACTATTGGGTTTGATCTCCATTCTGCTTCGGGCATGGAATTATATTTTGATGAACGGGAAAAAGCGGAATACATTTCTTATTTATTAGGAACAGAACATTATGAAATGGTGTTAAAAGCAGGGGATATGGAAAAGGCATTAATGCCACTTGTTTATCATTTAGAAAATCCAAGAGTCGGGCAAAGTTATCCCAATTATTATGCTGCAAAATTAGCAAGTAAATTTAATAAAGTAGTTCTTTCTGGGGCCGGTGGCGATGAATTATTTGCAGGATATCCTTGGCGTTATTATCGTGCTGTCATTAACTCTCATTTTGAAGATTACATTGATAAATATTATTATTTTTGGCAGCGACTGCTCACGGGAGAAGAATTGCAAAAAGTTCTTGCTCCTTCCTGGAGCGAGATTCATCATATTTCACCGAAAGAAATTTTTAAATCTACCTTTTTATCTCATGCAATTTCCCTTAATAAACCAGAAGACTATATTAATCATTCTTTATACTTTGAGGCAAAAACTTTTCTTCATGGCTTATTATGTATGGAAGATAAAATTAGCATGGCTCATGGATTAGAAACACGTCTTCCTTTTTTAGATAATGATTTAGTAGATTTTGCAATGAAGTTACCTATTCATTTTAAATTAGGAAATTTGTCTGAAGTCATTCGTCTTAATGAAAACGAGCCTGGCCCCAAAACTTCTAAATATTATGAAAAAACAAATGATGGGAAGCTAATTTTAAGAAAAGCCATGGAACGTTATGTTCCAAAAAAAGTGACCCTGTTGGCGAAGCAGGGGTTCTCCGCACCTGACGCTAGTTGGTTTAAAGGAGAAAGTATGGATTATGTAAAACGGCTTCTTTTCAATAAAAAAGCAAAAGTGTATGAGTATCTAGATTTTTCAACTGTGACTCAGATGCTGAATGAACATATGAATGGGACAGTGAATCGTCGTTTACTCATATGGTCTTTAATTTCTTTTGAAAATTGGTGTCAATTATTTTTATAAGGAACTTTATGGAGTCTTTAGGGGTCAAGTATCATTATGATGATTTTACAGAAGAACATTATCTGAAATGTATTTCTCTGGCAAAAGAGAAATACTATTTTGCTTTATTTCATGAAACCCCGTCCATTCCCCATGTTTATTGGCGTCACGATATTGATTTATCTCCTCAACGAGCTTTAAAACTAGCAAAAATCGAATCTTCCTTAGGCGTTCGCGCTACTTATTTTTTATTATTACATAGTGAATTTTATAATTTATTAGAACCTTCTGTCATTGAAAGTATTCATGATATTTTAAAAGAAGGGCACGGATTAGGATTACATTTTGACGCAAGTATTTATGGTGATAATGAAAAAGAAGAAATAGAAAAATATTTATCTTTTGAAAAGAATATTATAGAAACTTTATGGAATGTTAAAATTGAGGCTCTTTCTTTTCATAATCCCGATGTGGGTGGTTTTTTTAAGGAAGATGTTTTATCGGGAATGCGCAACGTATATGGTGAAACCATGATGAGAGAATATGAGTATTGTTCAGATTCCAATGGTTATTGGCGCTTTGATAGATTATATGATCTGTTACACCAGGAAAATTTCAAAAAATTACAAGTTCTAACCCATCCTTGTTGGTGGACTCCTGATCCTTTAAGTCCTAGAGAAAGAGTGACTCGCTGTATTGAAGGAAGAGCACAGAAAACTCATGATCGTTATGATGCTTTTTTAAAAAAGAATAATCGATTGAATGTGGGATGGGAGGAAAAACTCTATAATGAATGAGAAAAAAATATTTTTTCAGCGATTGTTTTTTTTAACAAGTAGTGATGATTTAGATTTGCATCATTTTCTTGACGGTGAAATTTCAAAAGTCATCACTTTAAAAAAAATAAGTACTTTAGATTCTTTATTTGTTGAAAATCTTTCTTCAAAAGACTTATTAATTTCCTACGCCACCAGTTCAATTGTTCCAAAAGAAATTTTGAAACAATTGGGCGGCGCTTATAATGTTCATGCGGCACCTCCTACTTATCCGGGGCGGGATCCACATCATTTTGCTTTGTATCATGGGGAAAAAGAATATGGTGTAACCATTCATGTGATGGAAGAAGAAGTGGATGCAGGGGATATTGTAGAAGCAGTCTATTTTAAAATTTCGGATGGAACATTTCCTGATGAATTACTTCGCGAAGCAGACAAAGTAGCTATTCAGTTAATTAAAAGGTTTTTATTCAAAGCACTTTTTTCACCTTTCCCATTATCTGCGAAATCCATACCCTGGGGAGCTGTTAAAAACACTCGACAGGATTTTTTAAATCTTTGTGAAATTCCTTTAGATATTTCTCTAGAAGAATTAGAGCATCGAATAAAAACGTGTGTTACTAAAAAATATAAAAATCTTAAAGTCACTTTGCATGGCTATACTTTTAAATTAGAGTGATTTCTCCATCTTTGGATTAAAATAACTCCATTGAGAAGGATAAATCAGAGGGTTATTCGCCATAAGTAAATCATAAATTTGTTCATAACGTTCTGCGCAAGCATCAGGGCTATGCCATTTTAAAGCATAATGTCGACTTCGAGCACCAATGGCTTCTCGTTTATCGGGGTGAAGAATTAAGTCTTTTAAAACATCATAAACAGTTTCTTCTCTGGCGGACACGAGGGGGCATTCTTCCAGGCTTTTTAAGTAATCTTCTTTTCGGTACTCAAAAGGATGAATATAACAAATCACCGGTTTTCCCAGCATCATACCTTCTCTTGCGATAGCTCCATAACGGCCGTAATTTAGCTGATCTACAATAATATCTGCTTGAGCTTGTATGAAGCGAACTTCTCGATTAGGAAGGGAAGTAGAAAAAATTAAACGTACTGGAAAGCCTTCTGTTTTCAAAGTTTCAATGGCGGCTAAAATTGCGCGAGTTCCCTTAATATTTTTTCCTTGCGCGTCTGTTCTCAATTTATAATTTCCTACGCCATGATAAATGAGAATTTCTTTTTTTGTTTTTCCAATTTTATGTTTTTGAGGGATTTCTAATTCGGGATGCCATACAATGGGATCAAGGCACATGGTGGTAGGCTCTCTCATCGCTTTCGGTAAAGCAATATAATCTAAGGCAGGTAATCCTTCAGCGAAAATAACATCTACATATTTTTCTACTTTTCTTCCAAATGAATCACTTTTTTCATCAGAACATACATGAGGTTGATGTTTCCAAATGCAGGTATTGCATACGGAAATATTTCGGTTTTTGTCTTGGAGAGACCATTTTTCCACAGAACTTTGAGTGGTTGCACTTAAACAACCACTAATAGTATAAGCAATCTTTTTTCCTTGTTCTTTCCATTGGACCAAATCCCAAGGATCTTCTTCATCATAGTTATGAGGGAAAAATGAAAGACCAAAATCATTAGAAACGTGAAAAACTTCATATCGATCTTGCGCAATTTTAAAAAAATTTGTTACTTGGTGTAAAAAAAGTTTTTTATTTGGAGTGAATAAATTTAAATCTTCTCCGTGATAGTAAAGGCTGGAAGGAGATTCAGGGGGTTCTAAACTGACTGTTAAGGTATCCCAGCCTCTTTTTCTTAGCGCTTGGGATAAGTAATACAAATGATAATAATTGTTTCTATAAAAAACAACACTTCTTTCCTTACGTGTTTCAGTGTAATTTCCAGATTGGGTGAAAGAAAAATTAATATTAACGGGCGTTATCAAAGTTTCTTTTTTTATTTTTGTGATTCTTTTTATTATCTTTTTTGTTATGGTAATTAGTTTCATTTTTAACTATTCATTAAATAATCAATAATAGACAAGCCAGGGATAAAAGTCTTTATATTTCCATAGACAGTGGGTTGAAAATTCTGATATTGAAGAAGTACATTCTGTTCTTTAAATAAATCCTCATTTAAGTAACCTCCACTCCCATTTCCACAAAGATAGGTATTCCCACCCACTTTCTTTACAATTTCAATCATCAATTCAGTAGAATTTTTTTCCGTAGCCAGATCGGATTGTCGATAGTGAATTGTAGAATAACCCAATTGCTTGGATAAGTTTAAAATAGCATTAATGTTAAAGTCAGTCAAATTTGAAGAATTAAAAAAAATGAGCTTTTCTAATTCTTTAATACAAGTTTTAAAATTTTTTGATTTTCCATAAGTGATTTGAAGTGTTTTTATCAATTTTTCACGCCAAGGAATTTCTTCATGGATCTGCAAATTCTTAATATATTGAACTCCAGAAACTTTTTGAGTGGGGCAAAAAATAAATTTAGGTGTGTTTTGAATATTTATTTGAACCCGAGTGCAGTAAGAACTAGAGTTAGAAACAGGTACATCATCTAAAAATACGAAAATATCTGCTTGCTGTATTTTACTAAAGTATCCCATCCAAGGAAAAAAGTTAGGTTGATGAATGGCTACCACTTTTTTATTTAACATAAACAACTTCCCTAACTTTTTGTTTTAAATACTTTAAGAAAGGTTTTAAAAAAGGAAAATAAGAATTAATCATTTTTATTAAAAAACTCTCTACTTTTCTTGAAAAAAGGAAAAAACCTAATTTTAGTTTTAAAAAATAATTTTTTTTGCTCATCTTTTTCAAATCAGAAAGAATTTCTCTACTATCCACCGGTCTTTTATAAAGGGTTAAGTTTCTTCCTCCAAGGATAGAAGTGTTTTTTGTTTTAAGAGCAGGGTGCGTAGATTCTAGGAATTTATCAAATTGATGAACTAAATGAGCGTAACTATATTCCTCATTGAGAACGATTTCTTCATACGCAGTATTTACCATGGTATTAAGATAAGAAAGATCTTCAAGTTTTTCAAACACAAACTGAATATTACTAAAATCTTTTTTAAGAGGAATATAGTGGCGATGCGGAATTAAAATACCTGAATAATGGCCTTCAAATAAGATTAAAGCTGTTTTTAAAGCCATGGCTTCAAAAAGTTTTGGGGAAATTTGGTTCATTTCAATAGGAGAATTTAGGTTTTTTAAAAACTGTTCATGAACTTCTTCATAAGAAGCATGGGGACATTCTCTTAAATAGGTTTCTATTTTTTCTGAAATTTCGCCAGTAAAGTCAAAAACATTAGAACCACTTTCTGTGCCTAAGGTTGCTCGGCAAGAAGAAAGAAAGGTATACCAGTTTTCCTTATAAATTCGCTTATCCTCAGTCCAAGCAATGTCGGTTAAAAGATGATATCTTTCTGCAATGGCCTGCATTCGTACCCCAATATTCATTTTTTCTTGACCTAAATCTCCATAGCGATAGGGTAAGTTTCGTCCTCGATAGCCAATGAGAAGGGGGCGTTTTTCTAAGGGGGGAGGTGAAAGAGCCTTTAATTTTTCTGGAACATATCCAGTTAAAATGGAAATAAAAACAGTATGAGGAAATTCATTTTTAGGATAAATGGTTTCTGCCCAGGGAGAAGGAACGCAGGTATATACAAGATGAATTCCTAAATGGGAAATCCAATATTTTGCAAGATTCGTATGATCATATTCATCTTGAATAAAAAGCACTTTATATCCTTTAAAAGATAAGAGTTGTTCTTTCAGCTTTTCAGAAAGAGTTCCTCCTCCAATAGAGAAACAAACACGAAGGCTATAATGAATAACAATCACATCGAAACTTTCTAAATGGATAGATACTAAAGAATTAAAACCTTGGTTCCCTGGAAAGTAAGAAATATTATGTTTTGAGTAGCTTAAAAAACTTTCCAGGTATTCTTTTACGGTTTCAATGTATAGATAGTGGGGTTCATAAAGAACAAGAATATTAAGAGAGTCTTTATTATCTAGATTCATTTCTTTTACTTATCTTTAAATGGCTTTTGAGCGCTGATGTAAATATCAAGACCCCATAAGGGTCCTATTGTTTTTAGCAAAAGTGATCTAGAGAATGAAAACAAAGGATCTGCATTTTCTTTTTTAAGCTTCACTTTTTCAAAAGGATTCAGAATATGTTTTAAGTTTTTACATGAAATAAAAACAGTTTCTGGAGCCCCTTCATCTTTCAAAGTGTCATACATTTTTCGTTCTGCTTCTGAAGCGGATAATGGATTTTGTTTTTTTATCAGCATTTCTTTTAAAATTTGAAAAGGCTGATTTTTAAATCGACGAAAAGAATATTGATTATAAACCATGGCTTTTAAAATGCCACCTGGTCTTAAGATACGATACGCTTCTTGAAAACAACGAACCAGATCTCCTGTATGATGAAAACAACCAATGGAAACCACTGCATCTACACTATTATCTGGCATAAAACAATGAAGCATATTCCCCTGTTGAGCACGACCTGATAATTGATTTAAGCTCAATCGATGATTCATCATTTCTACGGGGCCTGCTGCAATATCCATTCCTATGTAGTTTTTTGCAACTTTCGCTAGTTCTTGTCCCAAAGACCCATATCCAAGACCCACTTCAAAAACATCCTTATTTCTCATTAATTCAAGATCAATGCGCTTTAATAAATAGGGATAAAAATCAAAGTAAAAATCATCATATTTTTTTAAAGACTCTAATGAATCATCTGTAATTTGTAATTGCTCGGCCAAACCTGTGCCACACAGGGTGTCCCAAAAAGCAACGTTTTTTTCAGAGATTTCTGAAGATGAATATTGACTCATGAATTATCTCCTTAAATATCGCGGAAAAATATAAACTAAATATCGATGAGCTCCTTGAAAAAGATTAGATATCTTTTCTTTGATAGAGTACCTATCATCCATTAATAGCTTATATCCATTTCTAAAAATAAATCGAATTTCAGCCAAAGCGGAATAAATAAAGTTTAAGGTTTTATATTTCTTTTTTGTTTCTAAGATAAGAGTGGTTAATGGAAAGAGTGGGGCTTTTAAAGGGTTTTGACTTAAAAAAGATTCTAATTCTTTATTGACGATCCCCATTAATTGAATTTCAGAATATTGTCTAGAAAGGATTAAATCTTCGTAAGTACGATGAGCCAAAGATTCTAAATAATCAACATCTTTTAATTTTTCCGCCACTTCTTTAAAATTAGAAAAATCCTTGTTTAAGGAAATATAATGGCGTTCTGGTTTGCAAATTCCATTATATTCTCCAGGAAACATAATGAGGGGGGTCTTTAATGCCGCGGCTTCAAAAATTCTTGGGGAAATGGCAGAGTATAGAAGATTATTTTCGTAAGGTTTCAACACAGCATTTTGAACTTCTTTAAAAGAAGCTTTAGGATGTTGACGTAAATAAAAACGAGTTTCTTTTTCAATGGTTCCATCATAATCCCAAATGCTAGCGCCGCTTTCTGTGGCAAGCACTGCTTTTGTTGTTCTTAAAGCATCTAACCATTTTTCACCGTAAATTCTATCTTCTTCACGAACGCTCACATCAATGTTTAACTGGTAAAGAGGAGCTAGCTTTTTAGTATTCTCTGCAATGAACACTTTTTCTTGTGCCAATTCACCGAGCCAATATTCATTAATACGACTTCTATAAAAAATATCCAGTGTTCGTTCTTTGATGGGAAGTGTGGGTAAGCCTACCATTTTTTCTGGAACATACCCCGTTAAAATAGGAACGATGCGAAGATGTTGAAGACGAGGATAGGCTTTTTGAATAAACTCTTGTTTCACCAGAGTGAACATTAAATGGATATTCAAATCTAGAGCACAATCCTCCACAGCGTTTACATGATGATATTCATCTTGTAAAAACATAAACTTTAACCCATTAAATTTTTTAACAGCTTCATAGAAGAGAGGCGGTACATAATAAGGGTGATGAGGGCGAATGGAATAATGAAACCCAATGGCATCAAAAGAAGATAAATCTAACTTATGTAACACTTTGCAAGTGAGAGTATTTTCAACATACCAATGGTGAGGGGAATTTTGAATCATGCCCTGGATGTGATCAGAAAGACATCCTGTATGGTGGCCTGTGTCGGCCAGTAAAAGAATATGATATGAGGGTGAAGATTTCATGAAAAATATTTGTACATCCTGAATTGACTCAGAAGGGATTTTAATATAGTTTTCAAAAAATTTACATATGAGTGGATTAAGCAATGCAAAAAAAATTAGTGACCATTGTGGGTGCCCGTCCTCAATTTATCAAAGCAGCCATGGTTTCCCATCATCTAAAAAAAGTGGGGGCTGTAAAAGAAATCTTGATTCACACAGGGCAGCATTATGATGAAAATATGTCTTCTATTTTTTTTGAAGAGTTGGAAATGTCTGCCCCCGATCATCATTTGGAAATTGGTTCTTTGTCCCATGGAGCGCAAACAGGGCGCATGTTAGAAGCTATTGAGAAAGTTCTTTTAGAAACAGCGCCTCAGGGAGTTTTAATTTATGGGGATACGAATTCTACTCTTGCGGGCGCTTTAGCAGCCAGCAAGTTACATATTCCTATTTTTCATGTGGAAGCAGGGCTGCGATCTTTTAATATGAAAATGCCTGAAGAAATTAATCGCATTGTGTCCGATGGATTAAGCCAATTATTATTTGCTCCTACAAAAATAGCGATTCAACATTTATTGAATGAAGGGATCTCAGAGAAAAAAATTCATGAGGTAGGGGATGTGATGTATGACATTGCTTTACATTATGGAGAAAAAGCAAGAAAAAATTCTCAGCGATTAGATGATTTAAATTTAACCTCAAAAAAATATCTTTTAGCCACCATTCATCGCGCTGAAAATACTGACAATATAGAGCGTTTAAAAATTATTTTTGATGCATTCATAAAACTTTCAAAAGAAATTCCCGTGGTACTCCCTTTACATCCTCGCACTCGAGGGATACTTAAAAAAAATGGATTATTTGAAAGGGTAGAGGCCCACTTAAATTTAATAGAACCCTTAGGTTTTTTAGAAATGATGTTGTTAGAAATCCATGCTAAGTTAATTGTGACTGATTCAGGGGGCGTTCAAAAAGAAGCTTTTTTTCATGGGGTTCCCTGTGTGACTCTGAGAGATGAAACAGAATGGGTAGAACTTGTGGAATTGGGATGGAATCACTTAATTCCTCCCGTTGATTCTTCTTCCATTGTTTCGGGAGTATTAGACTTATTAGTCTCTTCTCCTCAAGGAGAAACTGGTTGTTATCCCTATGGAAGAGGGGATAGTTCAAAGAAAATAGTAGATATCATTTTAAATGAAGAATATATACGACATTAAAAACAGTAAAATTTTCATTACCGGGGGCGCAGGATTCATTGCCACTAAAATCGCAAGTATTCTGGCAAATGATAATGAAATTATTTTATATGATAATTTGCATCGCAATGCCTATAAAAATACTTCGCTTTCTCAACACCCGAATGTGAAATTAGTCATGGGGGATGTGCTGGATAGGGACGCTTTAAAAGAAGCCATGGATCCAGAAGTGCATTATGTTTTACATTGCGCTGCCATCGCGGGGGTTTCCAGTGTATTGCAAGATCCCATTCACACCTTAAAAGTTAATATGGAAGGGACTTTTCATTTATTTGATATTCTTAAAAGTTTAAAACATTTAAAACGAGTTCTCTATATTTCCACCAGTGAAGTATTGGGCGGAATAGCTAATAATGCAAAAGAATTCCCCGTTCATCCTTCCATACAAGTGACAGAACCTCGCTGGACCTATGCCATTAGTAAATTAGCAGGGGAATTGATTACCCACTCTTATTATTTGCAAAAAAATCTTCCCACCGTGACGCTTCGACCTTTTAATATTTTTGGTCCTAATCAAGTAGGAGTGGGAGCTATTCATAGTTTTATTTTACAAGCCCTTTCTGATGAGCCTCTGGTGATTCACAATAAAGGGGAACAGATACGCTCTTGGTGCTTTATTGATGATTTTGTTCATGGATTATTATTAGCAATGAGTTCTGAAAATGCCATTGGAAAAACCTATCATTTGGGATCTCCTCAAAACACAAACACAATTCTTCAATTGGCGAAACAAATTATTTATTTAACCCAGAGCCAGTCTTCCATTGAATTTAAAAAAATAAATTACGAGGACGTAGAAGTACGGATCCCTAATATTGATTTAGCTCGTTCAGAATTATTGTTTGAACCCCGTATTTCCCTTGAGGAAGGATTAAAGCAAACTATTCATTGGTATGAAGCTCGCCAAACTCAATCTCAACTTTCAGCTATACTTCCTTAAAAAAGGGAGGCTTCATGTGTCGTTTTATTGCCTATCAAGGACATCCCATTGTCTTAGATGACGTATTAATAAAACCTAAAAACTCATTGATTCATCAAAGTATTCATGCCCTAGAAACGGAATACCCTTTGAATGGAGATGGTATGGGATTGGGATGGTATGTTCACGATATTGACAATATTCCTGCACTGTTTCGCTCTGTCATGCCCGCTTGGAATGAGCCTAATTTTATGGCCTTAGCCCCCAAAATAAGAACACGTTGTATGTTTGCCCATATCCGTGCAGCCAATGTGGGAAGTGTTTCTTTATATAATTGTCATCCTTTTAAATATAAAAATTGTTTATTCATGCACAATGGAAGCATTGAAGGGTTCGCTTCTATTAAAAGAGATTTGCGAAGAAAGTTATGTAATGAAGCCTACGATTGGATCATGGGACAAACAGATTCAGAACATTTATTTGCTCTATTAATTCATAACATGTTAGCTCATGATTACGAATTTACAGCACCCAATATGGCAAAAGTGTTTATTCATACTTTAAAAGAAGTGCAATCCATTAAGGAATCTAAAGGGATCCATCAACCAGATTTTATTAATGTAGTGATGGGAAATAGTTATGAAATGCTGGCTTTTCGATACGTTTCAGATGCAACCTTAGACTCGAGTTCTTTATATTTTTCTGCGGGAGAAGAATATCTTTATCGAAATGGAGCTTGTCACATGCTTCCCAGTGAAAATGAAGATAGTAATCAAGCCGTATTGGTAGTTTCTGAAAAATTAACTAGCTATGTGGCAGAATGGCACGAGATTGTTCCTCAACATTATCTTTGGGTGGATGAGAATTTACATACTCGTTTATTTCCCATTGAGATTTTAACTATTTAATACTTTGTTTAAAGAGGGCGTCCTCGTAGTCGATTAATAAAGTAATGAATAGTTCCATATACAGAAATTAAAACCCTGTATTGTCGAAACCCAAAAGTTTCAAAAGCGGTGAGTACAAAAATAAGAACAATGTCATTTAGCTTTTTATAACAATTAAATGTAACTAAGTTAATTACCATATTGGCAACAGTAATATAGGAAATAAATCCCCAAGCAAGAATAATATAAAGAAAAGTTGTATAAGGAGTAAAAATTCCAAGAACGTAAGAAATTGGAAGTGAAATATAAGCAGTAAATTCAATCCAGGGGGCTAATACTTCAAGAAGTATATATGCAGGATAACCTAGCAATCCTTGTATCTTATAACGGGGATTAAAAAATAAATTCCAATGTTTGAGTGCAGAACGCAAGATCCCTCGAGTCCATTTATCTCTTTGCTTTGCAAATTCTTTAAATGTCCTAGGGACATCTGTCCAGACAATGGCAGCTGGATTAAAAGAAACTTTATAAGGAATGTGGTTTTTGTGCATATAAGAGTGCATATGTATGATAATTTCAATATCTTGGGCAAAATTTTGATTATCAAACCCTCCTACTTTAATCACGGCATTTCGATCATAAAAAGTTGCTGTACCTGAATAGCCCATGGCACCTCCTAATACATTCCAACCAGTTCGCGCAAATAAATGAGATCGAATGTATTCAACTGATTGGATCAATGGAACGAACTTATTCGATAAAACAGAGCTTTTAAGTTTTTCTTCTTGAAATTGGCATCCATTTAAAATATAAACCCCACCTCCCACGGCAGTGATATGATCTTGAGTAATAGCATCAAACATAAATTCTGAAATAGCATTTTCTTTTAAAATAGAGTCTGCATCTAAAGTAATAAAATAGGGTGTAAAACAAGCGTTAACAGCGATATTAGAAGAATCTCCTGTTCCACCATTTCTTTCCTTATCAAAAACCATTAAATTTGGATGTTTCCTTGATACATAAGTTTTTTTAACGGGTGTCGTTTTAATTTTATATTCTATAATCACAGGAACTTCCATTAAATCGTAATATTCCTTTAAAAGCTCCATACTACGATCGGTGGAAACATCATTAATAAGAAAAATATAAAGATTTGGATATGTGGAATTTAAAGCGCTCTCCACTGCATGAATAATATTTTCTTCTTCATTATAAAAAGCAATACTCACTGTAACAGGGGGTAATACATTAGAGTTAAGGAGTACGTCGGTTTTAGCGTATTCTGAATATGTAAAATGCTTGTAGATGCCCGGAATACAGCCAAATAATAATAAAGTATAAAAAAGTGAGGATGCTATAAAATAGCATAAGATAAGAAAATTGATATAAACGATTAAATCCACCCAATTCATGACGAATCCTGAAGATGCCGAATTTTTAAAAAATAATCGGGTTCGTAAGATTGAACATAAGAAGAAATTTTTTCTTGTTCTTCGCCACTTACTTTCAGAAGAGATAAATTATGAAGCATAATTTCACCTTCTTCACCCAAATGAGATAAAAGCTTTGCAGTGTTTACCCGAACCCACCAATTTTCATCCTTCATTAATGATGGTGCCAACCTTAAAATAATTTCTTTTTTTAAGCCAAACATGCTTTGTACAGTTTTGTTTCTGACTAACCAGTTTTTATCCCCCAACAATATTTGAATAAAAGATAAATTTTCAGTATCAGGATGTGTTTCTATAAAAATAGGAATAACAGCCAGCTTTAACTCTAAATCTTCTGCTTGAATATCCCGATGAGCATATTCATAGAAATCTTTTGGGGCACCTATTTTTTTCAAAATACGATAACATGCTTTACATAATTTAATTTTTTTATTATCCATCAACTTTTCTTTGAGAACTTCGTAAAAAGAAAGTGATGGGATTGTTTGCGCAATATATAAAGATTGAAAAGGGTGACGAGCTAAAGCAATTCTATCTACTAAAGCTTCTAACACTTTTTTTGTTCCCAGATCCAAGGCAACTTTAGTAGAATCAATGCTAACAACAGAAGCCTTATCACGGATTAATCGAATAACAGTTTCCTCATGGGAAGAATCTACGAAAAATTCTAAACATTGCACCAGTAAAAATCGCCTAAGCCAAGAAAAAGCGCTTTGATATTTAATTGCTTTTGGTAAAATAATATTCCTCATAATGTAAATTTTATTTTTTTCCCAATTTTCTTCACCTTGATGCTCCATATTCCAAGACAAAAAACTCCGAATCACTATATCCGGGGTATTTAAATAAGGTAATGTGGTGGGCAAATTATTTTCATTGAGATCAATAAATATTTTCTTAATAAGAATTCTTTTTTTATTGTGCGTTTTTTTTCTAAAAGAAAGAAAAGAATATAGTATATAAACAAAAACAGTAAGAAAAAAAATAACTAAGAATTCAATAATAATTACACTTTCTAACAAGGTATCAATAAAATTTTCTTTCATGGAACATCTCTAAAATCAATTCCCACATTAACATATTTGTAGTAACGAATGTTGCTTTTTCCAAAGTTTTGAATTTGTTCACCCACGCTCCCCTGAATATCAAAGCGTTTGCTTAGTTGATATTGCGCCACCAGTAAATAAGTCTGAACTTGTGTTCTAATGAAAGGTTCATTTAAGTTTGCTAAGTCTGGAGAACTTCCATTATTGATAACAAAACCAAGATAATTTTGAGGACCAAAAAATTTTTTAGCTGTAAAGGCATAGAGCAAAGAAGTTTTTCCTATTTTTGGAGTAAAGTAATAGGGACGAAATTCAAGATAATAAGACTTTATATATTTTCCAAGGCTGCCAGTATAAGTATTAAAATAATTCCCAGGTAATTTACGATAAGTATTTCCCCCTGAAATTTGAAATCCCTTGGGCAGACTTTGAAAATCCTCTACAGAAATCAATTGATTTGGAAACAGAAAAGGATTGTTTGCATTGGCGTAAGAAATAAAAGTATAGTTTGTTTCCGTCCATTGAGGAGTTGCATAAGCCACATATTGAGGAGATTTCAATCCTGGTCCGGGTCTGGTTTGATAATTCACTGCCAAACCTGCACCTCCACGAGGAGTGTGGTATTGTGCGTATAAAGATGAAATTGTCCAAAACTGATCTGGGTTTTTCACTGGAATTAAACTAGTACCAGCTCCCATTTGAAAATAATGCACATATCGATAGTTTGTATATAAATTAATTTGCTCATATAAAGCATAAGCTCTCTTATTTTGTTTAAAGTTTGAAATTTTTTGAAGTGTAGATAAGGCGGCTGGATAGAGATGTAATGCTTCTTGAGCACTTCCAATATAAAGCAACAAGGCATCTTTTTCAGCTCGAGAAGAAGTATATAAAAACCGATTTGCTAACTGAATCACCTCTGGATATCTTTTTAAGATAAATAACATGGAAAGGTTAGCATCTACCACATGAGGGTAACTCGGATTTTTTAATAAAACCTCTCTATATTGTATGTAGGCTTTCCCCCAGTTTTCTTCACGCTGATAAATTTGTCCTAATAAAAAAACCACATCTAAGTCATAAGGATATTTTTTCAAATAAATAAGAGCATGTTTTTTAGCTAAATCTAAACAGACAGTGCGGGTTTCTTTTAAGATAGAATCATATGAATATGGAAATTTATAAGAATCGCCAATTTTTTTCTGAATTTCTTTTTCCTTTTCTTTTTTCTCTTTCTCTTCTTTTTCCTGTTTCTTATCTTTTTCTTCTTTTTCTTTAATCTGAGTCTGTAAGGCTAAAACTTCTTTTTCTTTTTGAGAGATTTTTTCACTATTTGGAAATTTGGTCAGCCCTTCCTTAATTGTTGTTAGAGCATCATCAAAATATTTTTCTCTTATGAGAACATTGATTAATCCTACCCATGCATCTTCATAGGTGGAAGTGATAGAAATTACTTTTTTAAAATCTATATAAGATTCATTAAAATGGTTTAACTGATAATTTGCATATCCTTGAAATAGCCAAACATCTGAATCATTGGGGAATGACTTTAAATATATTCCTGTTAATTGAAGTACCTCTGGATATTTCTTTGCTTCATATGTTTTTTTAATTTCTTGGAAAGAAATTTTTGAATTGGTTTTTTCTTCTTTAGGAAAAGTTCCTGATGGTTTTTGATTTAAAGACTCTTGAATATTTCTTTTGTCAAAAGAAAAAGAAGGATTGAAGATAGAGCTTGATAAAAAAACAAAAATAAATAATAACAGCTTATTGTTTTTCATACTTATAATGACCAATTAAATCAAGCAATGTATCTGATAAAGAATATTGATACTGATAATTAACAAAAGATTGCATTTTTCTAGTATCGATATGTCGTTCCTGAATATCAATATAACCCCCATGATAAGCTTCTTCATAAGGGATATAAATAATTTCTGATTGGCTATTAGCGAGACTTTTAATTTGTTCTGCTAAAAACTGAATCGTTATAAATTCATCATTTCCCACATTGATAATTTCTCCGATGGTTTTTGGATGTTCTATTAATAAATGAAGTAAATTAACAGTATCTCTTACATCACAAAAAGAACGTGTTTGAGTACCATCTCCAAAGATGGTGATAGGCTCATTCTTGCAAGCTTGCTTAATGAAGCGGGGAACTACCATTCCATAACGGGCGGATTGCCTTTTCCCAATGGTATTAAATAAGCGAACAATAATACAAGGTACTTCTAACTCATGATAATAGGCAAGCCCCATGCTTTCATTACAGAGTTTACTAATGGGATAACTGGCATGATTTTTACTTGTGGATTCTAATAAAAGAGTTTTATCTTCATCTAAATATCCCGGTTGATTTCCATAAACCTCAGAACTAGAGGCAATCATTACTCGTGGGCGCTGTTTCATGGGCCGCAAAAGTTCTAATAAATAATCTGTGGTTTTAAGATTGGCTTCTAAGGTCATCACAGGATGTTCCAATACACGAAACATTCCTAACACGGCTGCTAGATGATAAACCCTCTCTACCTTTAATAGAATCTGAGGCAATTCTTGAAAAGTAAGAATATCATCTTCATAAAAATGAAACTTAGGATTATCTTTAAAGCTCTCAAGGTTTTCTAAGCGGCCCGTTGATAAATTATCAACACCATAAACCTCATCTCCTCTTTTTAAATGAAATTCCACAAGATTCGAACCAATAAAACCGGCTGCTCCCGTAATTAATATATTCATCCTTAAACACTCCAATAAGTTACATCTTTACGCTCTATCTCTGCGCCGTAAAATAATCCTGGAATATCATAAATCATTCCATTAGGTAGTAGCTTTTCACACAATTTATTGATCCCCATTTTTTTAAATTCTTGATGATCTACTACAATGATAAGGATTTGCTGAGGAGGTAGGGCATCTAAGTCTACCCTTGATTGGCTTATCTCATGATTTCTCACCAGAGCCACCGGATCGCAACAAGTCACATGAAATCCATTTTCTTTTAATTGAGAAAATAAATTAAAGGCTAAACTATTTCGAGTATCAGAAACGTTTCTTTTGTAGCTAATCCCCAAAATCCCAACGTCTAAGTTTGAAATTTTAGAGTAATTCTTTACAACGGAGCTAGTAATTTTTTCCGTAATAAATCTTACAAAATTTTCATTCACTTTCCGTGCGGTGGTAATTAAATCCGTATCTACATGCAATCCTTTTGCTTTGTAGATTAAGTAATAGGGATCTACTGAAATACAATGGCCTCCCACAAAGCCAGGATGGAATCGTAAAAAATTCCATTTTGTTCCCGCCGCCATTAGAATTTCGTTCATATTAATGTTTAAGCGATCCATGACGGTGGTGTATTCATTCATCACCGCAATATTCACATCACGCTGGATGTTTTCTAATAACTTCGCTGCTTCAGCCACTTTAATACAAGAAACAGGAACTAAAGCTTCATCCACCATCAAGGCATATCCTTTTTGAATTTTTTCTAAGGCTTCTTCATTTTGTCCTGCTACAATTTTCTTTACATTTCTAATGTCGTGTTCCTCATCCCCTGGAACAATACGTTCTGGGGAATATCCCACGAAAAAATCCACGCCACTTTTTAAGGAACTTTCTTTTTCTAAAAGGGGAATAAAAATATCTTCCGTAGCTCCTGGATAAACGGTGGATTCAAAGACAACAATATCTTTCTTTTTTATAATCCCACCTAAGGTTTTACACACTTTCTTTAATACACTCATATCGGGAGCATAAAATGCATTTACAGGGGTTCCAATATCCACAATGAAAAAATTGGCTTCTTTAAGACGGAGGGAATCATGGGTGAGTTGAATCTGGTGTCCCTTTAACTGAGCTTGGCTAATGTCTAAATTACAATCAAACCCTTCTTTGAGCTCATCAAGACGATGTTGGTTCACATCATAACCAATTACAAATTGCTGATGATTTGAGAGGGAGAGGGCAGTCCTTAATCCCACATACCCCATGCCAATAACGGCGAATCGATACATATTCACAACTCCTTGTGTTTTAAAAAATTTTCCTTAAATAGTTAATAAAGTAACACATATTTTAGGAAGCAGAAAGAAAAGAAGGGGGGATTAATATTTTGTTAACCTATTGATGGTATAAGATTTACTCATACATTAAGATAAAAGAAGGTGATGTATGCTGGCATTAAAATCCGTTCCTTTTGACTTAGACAAAGCCGAAAATTATTTGCTCTTTAAGGATGAAAATCGAGTATTAATGAATATGGCAGACGTGTTCTATCGATATTTAATAAAAGAAAATTTCGTCTTAGAAAACGAAGGCTTATATGCCACCATCCAACCTTGCTTTCAGTGTATTTCTTTACCAGAATGGGAAAAAATGATTGTTGTGGATAGGGAAGGGATCGCTTGTTTAGGCTGGGAAGGGGTTCAATGGAAACAATGTTTTCATTGGGCAAAGGAAGGATGTTTAAAGTTTATTCTTGCTGAGAAGAAAGAAATTAAGGCAGAATATAAAAATAAAAGTAATGGAAAACTGCTCAGCATCTCTTTTGATATGGATACAGGACGACGATTACACCATCATTTAATTAAACAAGATTGGTGAGTTTTTTTAATGATAGGGCGGATAAAATTTCCCATGTAACCCAAAAGGTAAATGAAAAGGCAAGAAAATTTCTCCTTGTAATTTAAAATCACAGGCATCTAAAATCATCAAAGAAGAACAAGAGGTTTCTGCATTAAAAGCAATAAACAATAAAACTCCCTCATCTTCCCCTCGAGCTTGAGGGTAGGGCACGAAGAGAGGCTCTCCAGGATAATACCCTTCTTTAACCCAAATTTTTTCTTCACCGGTCATTACATTCGTTTTCTGTATGGCGTTAAAAAAAAGTTGCTCCTTTGAAGTCATCAAGGTGCTATAAACATATTTATAAGGTTTTCCATTATAAAAATCATAATTAATTTGAGGAAACTCAAGGATGCTATTAGAAAGCAAAGTTTGAGTTATTTTTGTTGTCAGAAAATTCAAAGTATACCTTTTTAAAAAAGCAGAAGTGAATTTTGGTTTTTTTGAAGATAAATTATTTAGGTATAGTAAATGATATGGATTTTCTTTTTTTTCATAACAAACTAAATCAAGAATTAGCTCGTTCTCTTGCTCAAAAGCATTTGTGCTGTGTAAAAAAATAAAAGGATCCACTTCAATAGTATTAATGGTTCCCGTTATTCGATGAATAAGAATAAAATGAGAATTTTCATTCCTTTTCCAAGCCAAGGTATTGTTAAAAGGACATCCCAATAACAATTTAAATTGGTTCATTCTTAAGGGAGATTTTAATAAAACAATATAATTTTCTGTAAGACAAAAGCTATGCATATAGAATAGGGCATCACAAGACTAAGTGCTGATCAATTGAGGTTTGCTTTCAGGAGAAATTTGATAAACATGGTACTTAATGTTTTTTCCTATTTCTGTGGTTATATTAATGAGGTCTCCCGATAAAATATCTAATTGAGGATGGGCTAGGGCTAATTGTCCTTGTGAGTTATTTTGAAAAGGTCCCTTTGTAATTAAGGTATCTAACTCAAATTCTATTTGATGATTTGATTCTGTCATTGCAATATACTGATTTCCAACTTTGCAGGTATTTACATTGCAATTATCGTAAATTTCTTTTTTAAGGATGGATTGGATGCTGTGTATTGATCGCATTAACCAGGATTTGTCAGCGTAAGTTGCAAATTCATTATAAGCAAGTTTTTTCTTTAAAAGACTTTCAGTGTATTGCTGGGAGTGAATAAATTTATTTTCAAAATGTACTTTACCTTCATTAAAGGTAAATCCCTTCAACATGGCAAACCCATCGAGCCAATGCTTAAAAGAAGTGTTTCCTACTTCAAATTGAGCGGGCCCATTACTAAGGAAACAACCCGATAACCAGGAAGGAATGCTTCCTTCAACTTTTAATTGCGATAAATGGGTTTCTGTGAGCAGGGAAGAATAAGCTTTTTTTAAAGAATTTTTTTCTTTCATAGGATTGGCATTAAACATAGAGAGAACCAACTAAGATTCTTCCCGTAGTTCTCTGAGAAAATCAGTTGCTAATCGCAAGGCTTCAGACATTCTATTTTGAATTTCAGGGTGCATGTTTTGATCTTGAGCTTCAAGTTCATTATTCAAATCAAGAATGATTTCTTCCAGCAAATGAATTTTTTCTTTTTTACTGATGTTCCGTTGATAGATTTCCAAAACTTCCAAATCTTTATGCATTTTATTAGCCCCTTAAAATCCTTTATTCTGATGTTTAGGATATATTCTTTTAAAGGTATTTTCCAGCGATCTCCTAATGTATGGTTCCCCAAAGAAATGACCATTAAATTTGCTAAAGTATTCAAAAATTGACAATGGTATATCTAAATTTTATACTCCAAGCTTCTTTTATTTTTAGGAGCAGAAAATGTCTGGATTCAAAGAATTATTTTCCTCTAGACAACCTGTGATTGCATGTATTCATTTACCTGCTTTACCGGGAGCACCTATGTATGATGGCAACATGGATGCAATTTATGAAAAAGCCATCGAGGAAGCAAAGATTTTTTCACAAGCTGGCGTTGATGGCCTCATCATAGAAAATTTTAAAGATAAACCTTTTTATCCTCATCAAGCTCCTCCCGAAACTATTGCTAGCTTAGCAGCAGTAGCGCGAGAAGTTGTGAATGCTGTTTCCATACCCGTTGGGGTTAATGTTCTAAGAAATGATGCCCACGGAGCAATGGCCATTGCAACGGCAGTGAAGGCACAATTTATTCGTGTTAATACTCATATGAGCGCTATCTTATCAGAGCAAGGCATTATACAAGGAAACAGTCATCATACTTTAAGATTACGTCAACATTTAAAATCAAAGGTATTAATCTTTGCAGACGTTGGTGTAAAACATGCGGCTCCCTTGGTTTCCAGAGGTCTTGCCATCGAAACTAAAGATTTATGCGAAAGAGGTTTAGCAGATGCAGTGATTGTTTCCGGCGCTCTCACTGGTCTTGCTACGGATCTCGCAGACTTAGAAATCGTTAAACAATATTCATCCGTGCCCGTATTAATTGGCAGTGGCGTTACTCCAGATAACATACACTCATTAAGTCAAGCAGATGGATTTATTGTAGGAAGTTACTTTAAAAAAGAAGGGCGGGCTAATAACTCTGTTGCAAAAGACAGGGTGGAAGCACTGCTAAAGTGTGCCAAAAAATAATAAAGCTCTCTGATTTGCAATTACAACCATCCTTCATTGCAAAACATCCAGAAGATTTACTAACAATTTTGGTATATAGGTAAGAATAAAACATTGGGGGTAGATTTATAAATGTCCTAAGGGTAGTGCAGAAGTATCAACAATACTGCGCAATACAAAACTGGAGTGAACGTTTTTAACCCCATCGATTTGAGTAAGTTTTTTTAGTAAAAAAGTTTGATATTCTGAAAGACCAGGGACGATAACCTTCAACATATAATCTTTCTCTTGTCCGGCTATCAAATGACATTGTACCACTTCTGAGAGTGCTTTAATTTTACTTTCAAAGTTCGCCATCAATTTGGGATCATGGGATGTTAATCCTACGGAAACAAGGATAGTTAATTGCAATCCTAATTTTTCTGGATTTAATAGCGCCACGTATTTATGGATATATCCAGCTTCTTCCAATTGCTTTACCCGACGCAGGCAAGGGGAGGGCGATAGTGCAACTTCATCGGCAAGCTCTTGATTGTTTATCTTGCTATTGCTCTGGAGTAACTTCAATATTTTTTTATCGATACGATCCATAATAGCTTCCTTATGACAACTCAATTTTTAATACTAGCATTTTATGCTAATAATTCAATAAAATTTAGATTTTTATTCTAAATGAGCCATTTTTAACGAGATTTTTGCAATCATTCACCTTCGTTATTTTGTTACTATAAAATTATTAGTAATCAAGCAGAAGAGGTGATGTGATGATAACAAAATACATTTGGAAAAATGGAAAATTGATTTCCTGGGATGAGGCAACAACCCATGTTTTAACCCATGGTCTTCATTATGGAGCTGCTGTTTTTGAAGGGATCCGATGTTATAACACACAGCGTGGACCAGCCATATTTAAGTTGCACGAACACATTGAACGTTTTTTTTATTCAGCTAAACAATTAGGGATGAAAATTCCTTATAAACCTGATGAGATTTCCGAAGCGATCATAAAGATTTTGAAAGTGAATCATTGTGAAGAAGCTTATATTCGCCCTTTGGCATATTACGGTTATGGTAGTATGAAAGTAACACCTATGCCAGATTTACCAGTTGATGTAATCATCGCTTGTTGGCCTTGGGGCGATTATTTACCTGTTAAAGCCGTAGATGTTATGACGAGTGCATATATTCGAATTCATCCGAAATCAACCATAGCGGATGCCAAAATCAGTGGCCATTACGTAAATAGCATTTTAGCAGGTATTGCGCTTAGAAATACCCATTACCATGAAGCCTTGTTGTTAGATGCGGAAGGTTTCGTGGCAGAGGGCAGTGCTGAAAATATTTTTATAGTTAAAAATAAAAAAATTATTACCCCACCAGAGGGGACGATTTTAGTGGGTATTACGCGAAAAGCCATTATGGAAATTGCCTATGGATTAGGATTTTCAGTGGAAGAGCGCCGTTTTACCGTTAAAGAAATTTATCAAGCTGATGAAGCATTTTTTTCAGGAACCGCTGTTGAAGTTACTGCAATTCGTTCTTTAGACGATCACCTCATTGCGGAAGGTGCTATTGGTCCAGTAACTGAAAAAATAAAACAATGTTACCACCAATGGGTGCATGGCTTGCTTCCTGATTTTGATGCGGGCTTAAGCTATATCATGTCTAAACGAAAACTTAGTATATAAGAGGATGTTCCCATGAAGCAACAAAAAAAGATTTTTATCTTTGATACTACCTTAAGAGATGGCCAACAGTCTCCTGGTGCCGGTATGTCCTTTGAGGATAATCTTCAGTATGCTGAGCTGGCAGATGAATTGGGCGTGGATATCTTAGAAGCCGGATTCCCAGCAGCTAGTCAGCAAGATTTTGAAATAGTACAGTCTATTGCAAGTAATATAGCTTTTCGACAATCAACTATGATCATTGCGGCTTTATGTCAATTGCGAGAAGATCAAATCGTGCGTACCATGGAAGCATTAGAACCCAGTGCGGGAAGAGGCCAAGCAAGGCTACACACTTATCTGCCGGTGGATCCCATTTTGATGAAAGCGTCTTTAGGTGTTTTAGCTGATCATCCTTCAAAATTAGTTGAAACGGTTTATCGCTTGGTGAGCATGGCAACAAAGAGTGGTTTTGAAGTGGAATTTAGCGCTGAAGGTTATTCCATGATGAAAGAAAATTTTAGTTTTACCACTGATGTAATACGAGCTGCGGTGAGTGCAGGCGCTAGAATAATAAATTGCCCTGATACCATAGGTGGTGCATCCCGTTGGAGTCAAGATTTTTTTGTAAAACACATGATACAACATGAGAAGATTATTCGGCAGGAGTTTCCAGATCATAAAGTTATTTGGTCAGCACACTGTCATAATGATTTAGGTTTAGCACTAGACAACACTATGGCTGCAATTTTCGATGGGCCTGCGCGGCAAGTAGAAGGTTGTATTAACGGTGTTGGAGAGCGTGCTGGAAATCTTTCTTTAGAGCAATGCATCATGGTAATTGAACAATTTGGAAAAAAAGTTGACGCTACTTATGAATTTTTTACGGATATTCATTTAGAAAAGCTGAGTAAGATTTCGGATTTTGTGGCCAAGAAAATGTTAATACGCCAACCTCACTGGCCTATTACAGGAATGAACTCTGCTAAACATAGTGCAGGGGGCCATACTAATGCTATTTTAAAAAATCCTATGGCTTATCAGCCTTTTGACCCACAGCAAGTGGGACAGAGTATCAGTTTTGTCTTTGGTCCTTTAAGCGGTGGGAATCACGTGAAAGAAATTCTTGAACGACATGGCTACTCTTGTAGTCACAAAGAAAAAGCAGTAATTGCACAAGCCATTAAAGAACAATTTGCCAATCGAAGAAAAGGAATCACTGATGCAGAAGTGATCGAGGGGTTTAAGTGTTATCGTGAAAAAATGAATTGAGAGGATAGAGCATGCCTAAAAATATCATTGAAAAAATATGGGAACGCCATGTTATCTTACAACGCAAAGATCATCCCGCAGTTTTAGCTATTGATAAAATGTTACTGCATGAAGTTACTTCTGCACAAGCTTTTGATGAATTGCGTCGTCGAAAACTAAAAGTCCGATCTCCTGAAAAAATTATTGCAACGTTAGATCACAGTGTTCCAACCACTTCAAGCCGAGAAGTAATAATAGATCTTCAAGCAAAATTGCAAGTAGAATCTTTAAGAAAGAATGTCAAAGAATTTGGGATCCCCTTCTATGATTTTGGAAGTGAACATCAGGGAATTGTTCATGTCATAGGACCTGAACTGGGGTTTACCTTACCGGGAGAAACCATTGTTTGTGGAGATTCCCATACTTCGACTCATGGCGCTTTTGGTGCTTTAGCTTTTGGCATTGGAACTTCAGAAGTCACTCATGTTTTAGCAACAAGCGCTATTTTACAATATAAACCAAAAACAATGTTGGTGGAATTTATAGGCATCCCTTCGAAAGCTGTCACGGCTAAAGATGTGATCATGAAGTTAATTGCAACTATTGGTGTGAGTGGTGCTCAGGGACATATTCTAGAATATCAAGGGGAGGCAATTACTAAAATGTCTATGGAAAGTCGCATGACTTTATGCAATATGTCCATTGAGTGTGGTGCTCGTGCGGGTTTAATTGCTCCGGATGAAACTACCTTTCATTATTTAAAAAATAGACCTTATGCACCAAAGGCTGATCATTGGAGGACGGCAATTAAACTCTGGCAAGCATTAAAGAGTGATCCTGATTGTTGTTACGATCAGCATGTGATCATCGACATCCATAGATTAACCCCAATGGTAACTTGGGGGATTAATCCAGAACAAGCAATTCCTATTGAGGCATGCATTCCAGAGGTGGAAAATGCTGAACAAGCATATCATTATACCCAATTGCGACCAGGACAACCCATAAAAAAAATCCCTATTGAGTGGGCATTTATTGGTAGTTGTACCAACGGTCGGATTGAAGATTTGCGTTTAGCAGCCCAGGTGCTTAAAGGACATCGCATTGCGGAACATGTGCAATTATATGTGGTACCAGGTTCAGAGCAAGTCAGACAACAAGCCATTAAAGAGGGATTAGATCAAATATTTATAACTGCGGGAGCTCAATTTCGCATGCCTGGCTGCTCTATGTGTCTTGCAATGAATGCAGATAAAGTCCCTCCTGGGGCTCGTTGCATCAGTACTTCAAATCGTAATTTCATCGGCCGACAAGGGCCTGGTAGTATCACTCATTTAGCTTCACCAGCGACGGTGGCCGCCAGCGCTATTAAAGGAATGATTACTTCAGCAGAGGAGATAGGATGATGAATCCATTTCAAATAATTCTTGGTTTCGGGATCCCGCTTGATATGAATCATGTTGACACAGACATGATCATTCCCGCGCGTTTTTTAACAAACACACAACGAAATGGTTATGGTGAGCATTTGTTTGAGCAATTACGTCAGCAAGACTCAAATTTTATTTTTAATGATCTTCGTTACCAAAGCAATCAAATTCTGATAACACGTCAGAATTTTGGTTGTGGCTCTTCACGAGAACACGCTGTCTGGGCTTTGCAAGAAGCGGGGATTAAAGTCATTATTGCCGAATCTTATTCAGATATTTTTTATAATAATGCAGCACAAAATGGTTTGTTATTAATTACTTTGTCAGCGTTTCTGATCGATAAGTTAATAAAGCAAAGTAGTAGTAAAAATGGGATATTACTGACTATTGATTTACAACAACAAGAAATTTTAACTCCTGAGGGAGAAAAAATTTATTTTGAATATGATCCTTTTCGAAAATCTTGTCTATTAAACGGGCAAGATGATTTAGATTATTTGTTGGAGGCCATACAATGAAAAAAATCATCGCCGTATTAGCAGGAGATGGAATTGGGCCAGAAGTCATGATGCAAACGCGACGTGTCTTAAATCACATAGAAAAAATTTTTAATCATCGATTTGAATATTTGGAAGGAGCGATTGGTGGGGAAGCTTATGAGAAATATCAATCTCATTGCCCTGAAGAAACTGTGAAATTATGTCAAAAGGCTGATGCTATTCTATTTGGATCCGTAGGTGGCCCAGTGAAAGAACAACATCAAAAAAAATGGCAGCAATGTGAAATCAATAGTATCTTAAAGTTGCGTAAACAGTTTAACTTAGCAATTAACATTAGACCGATTTGTGTTTATCAAGGTGTACCTACAAATCAAACAAAAAAGCCCGTAGATTTTATAATTTTTCGTGAATTAACAGGAGGGATTTACTTTGGTCACCGCGAGATTTCTCATAATCAGCAGCAACGAATCGCCATAGATGAATGTGTTTATACAGAGGAACAAATTCAAAGAATAGCTCATGCCGCTTTTAAAACGGCGAAAGAACGACGAAAAAAATTGTGTTCTGTGGATAAGGCTAATGTGTTGGCAACGTCAAGATTGTGGCGAGATATTTTTTCTGAAATAGCAGCGTATTATCCAGAAGTCACACTGACCCATCTATTAATCGATAACTGTGTCATGCAATTGATGACAAATCCCCAGCAATTTGATGTCATTGTTACAGAAAACATGTTTGGTGATATCTTATCAGATTTAGCTGCTGTCTTGCCGGGCTCCTTAGGGTTAATACCATCTGCCAGTTTGCGCCAAGATGGCTTTGGTCTTTATGAACCCGCAGGGGGTTCTGCGCCAGATATTGCAGGGCAGGGGATTGCCAACCCTTGTGCACAAATCTTATCGGCAGCCATGATGTTACGCTATTCTTTCGGCTTGCAAGAAGAACCAAGGCTCATTGAAGCAGCGATCACACAGACTTTAGAAAAAAAAATCTTGACAGCAGATTTAGCTTCGAAAGAGGTGGGCCCCGTGAGTATGAGTGCTTTTACCGATTCGGTACTATCACATATTTTTTAGTACCAACTGATCAACTTAAACGGTAAAATAGCCCTGATCACAGGGACTTTACAAGGAGCGGATGTTGAAAAATACGAAAAAATGTACTGAAAAATTAAAGATACAATATCCTATTATTCAAGCACCGATGGCAGGTGGCGCAACAACCCCGGAGCTCGTGGCTGCTGTATCTAATGCGGGTGGTTTAGGATCATTGGGCGCAGGTTATATGGCACCTAATGATATGAAGAAAGCTATCAAAAAAATCCGTGAGCTTACGAAGGAACCTTTTTCCGTTAATCTTTTTATTCCCCAAGAGCATAGAGCATCACAGGAACAAATAGAAAAAGCTTGTCAGGACATAGCGGAATGCAGCAAAGAACTGGGACACAATATCAAATCTATTTTAATAACTTACTCGGAATCTTTCGAAGAACAGATCAAAGTTGTTTTTGAAGAAGAAGTCCCTATTTTTAGTTTTACTTTCGGTGTTCTCAATGCAAAATGGATAAAACGATTAAGATCGAATAATACAATATTAATTGGAATGGCAACCACTCTACCTGAAGCTCAAATGCTTGAAAAAGCGGGTGTTGATATGCTAATTGCTCAAGGCAGTGAAGCAGGTGGACACCGTGGTACTTTTCTTGGTAGAGAAGAAGATGCATTAATTGGCTTATTTAGTTTAATTCCTCAGTGTGTTGAACAGCTAAAAATACCAGTTATTGCGGCAGGTGGAATTATGAATGGTAGAGATATTGTTGCTGCTATCGCGTTAGGTGCCGCCGGCGTACAGATGGGAACAGCATTTTTAAGTTGTTATGAATCTGGGATACATGAAAAATACAAAAAAGTATTACTAACCCAGGAACAAGACAATACCATATTAACACGCGCTTTCTCTGGAAAATTAGCACGAGGTATTCGAAATAAATTTATTAATTGTATGCAAACCAGAAAATCAACCATCTTAGATTATCCCATTCAGAATGCTTTAACAAACTCCATGCGGCAAAAGGCAAAAGAAACAGATTCTACAGACTTTATGTCCATGTGGGCTGGTCAAGCTGCTCCACTTTGTCGTGATATCAGCGCAGGGAAGTTAATCGCCCAATTAATTGATGAAACGAATAAAACTTTCAACTCATAAGGACTTTTACAGATCTTCAGAAAAAATTATTCCTCAAATCCATTCACCAAAATTAAATTTGCAGTTGCAGCTTTAAAGCGGTGCTTTGCTAACATTTGATATTCTTCTGAATCGTACCAACGTTTTGCATGATCCTTAGTAGGGAATTCAAGGATTATTGTTCGCGTGCAAGGCCATTGGCCTTCAATAATCTCAGTGTTTTCACTTGCAACAAGCACTCGCCCAGAAAATGGTGTAAATGCAGGCATGAAATTAGATAAATATTTTTCATATTCTACAGAATCATGAACAGTCACTTGACCAATGACATAAGCAGGCATATATACTCCTTTTCTAACGGATGGGTGAACTATCAGTTGGATGCAATAATGTTACTTTAATTGTTTCATAATTCAACATATTATCAATTTTTGGTTTAATAGTTTCTTTCCATTCGATACTTTCATACATTTCATTACATAACTGTTCACGATTATTTTTGCTATTAAATCTTCGGATCCAAATATATTTATTTGGATTGTCTGCGGAAACAAAACTTGCAATAAAAGTAATCCCATGCTTTATCTGCAAAGGGAGAATTTGTTCTTGCATTAATCTCACCCATTCTGGCATGAGGCCGGGTATAATGTCATATTCTCTAAGCTCAAAAATCATGTACTTACCTCATAAAACCCTAAACTCTACGAACAATAAACCAAGTCATGGGGGCATTATCTACTAAAGTAATGGCAATAGCAAAAAAACTCAGGTGATTATTTCGATTATCACATAAAGTGTTTTTCTAATGCTCGGCTTATTCTACAATGATTTAGAACAGAACTTAGAAAAGATTTTGTCCCTCAAAAAGACGGGCTATTTTAAGCAATTCTCTTTTTGTCATACAATTTAATTTATCTTTTAGATTTTCAAAATAATACTCTATTGTTCGATGAGATAAATGAAGCAAGATAGCTGTCTCCTTGGCTGTTTTACCTTCTAGCAAATAGCGTAAGCAGCTTTTTTCTCTTTCAGACAGTTCTATCAATGTCTTAATTGGCGCAGCTGAAATTTGTTTTAGGAGTCCTAACATATCCCAAGATTGCCATACTTTAGAAACTCGACCTTCTTCATCAAAATGATAAAGAGTTTGGCCTTCTAATGCAATTTGACGTTGTGTTGCGTATAGGTTAAAAAAATCCCCCGTATGAATACCTTTTGCATTCCAGCGCACAAAGACTTTTTGAGTATGAGAAAAAATTTCGTCAATCTCAACATTCGTCATGTGAAATGCTTTTGCATACTCAAGCTCAATTTTTTTTGCATCATTGCGATTTGTTACAAGAGAAACATGAATTTGCTGCCAGCTTTCCGGGCAATAAACAGAAATATCTTCTGCAATAAATTCTTCGTAAGAAGTTAAGTTTCTTTTCTTAAAAAATTCATCAAAAACATACTTTACTGCATTTATATTTTTTTTCATGATTTATTGCCGGAATTTCCGCTGGATTTATATTACTTTAGTTGTTGCAATAATCCAAACATATCCCAAGATTGCCATACTTCAACAATTTTCCCTTGGTTAAGTCTGAAAATACTCATCCCAGTAATATCAAATAGCTTATTAGTAGCACTTATTTCAAAAAAATCACCCACGTGCTTTCCATGACAAGACCAACGTATAGTAACTTTATCACCATAAGCAATGAGATCTTGTATTGTTGCATTAATAATTTTAAATGCTTTTTGATAAGCTTCATCAATCTTTTTGGTATTGGATATACCAGAAACTTCATTTTTATGAAATTTTGACCAGCTTGGCGGACAATGGGCTTCGACATTACTATCCACCAAATCGTTATAAGTGCTAAAGTCCCCTTTGGCAAATACTTTTTCAAAAAGGTCTCGAACAACATCAACATTATTTATACTCATCATCGTCTCCTTTAGGTTGAAAGAATCTAAACTTTAACCTGATTAAGCAATGATTTTTACCGTATTAACTACGAGTCAAAGTGAACTTCTTATTATCCTAAAGAAAAATTAAATCCATCCCAAGGTGATTCCTGGTAAAGGAGAAGAGACTCTTTCTCTGTAAGTGGTTACATCAATAATTCCTTTTTCTAGTTTGTCTTTTGGTTTAGAGGAAGTATCTTTTAACACTCTATAAATTTTTTCAGCGCTTTCTGAAGGAGTTAATTCTCCATGGGGGCCTCCCATATTAGTTCTTACCCAACCTGGATGCAGATTAATAACTCTAACATGAGGATCCATACTATTTAAAATTCTCATTAAAAAAGCGGAATTTTCTTTACTTGCTCTGTAGGGAATAAATCCCTCTACTTCCTCTGGTTTTCCTACTCCAAAATTTGTTGTGATATTTACAATAGTTTGCAATTGGCTTTTTCTAACATGATTTAAAAAATGTTGAGATAAAATCCATGGCGCGAAGGTGTTTGTTCTGAAAACTTCTTCAAAACTTTCTAAAGAAATTTCTTCTTCTTTTCCTATAGGACCTAATATTCCCGCATTATGAATTAAAAAATCGATGGGATCTGTTATTTCTAAAGAAAGGTTTTTAATACCCGCTTCATTTCTTACATCTAACTGGTGGATACATAAAAGATCTGCATTTTTTATTCTTAAATCTTGAAGTTCTCCCGAATGTTCTGGATCACGAACAGCAGCAGATACCCTAATCCCCTCACTCATGAGTTTTTCTGTTAAAGCAAGTCCAATACCACGATTTGCCCCTGTAATAAAAGCATGAAGAGGAAGATTCGATGAAAAAGCAGAGGAAGAAACATGAGAAAAAAGCCGGAGCATGGATTTATACATCATAATGACTCCTTAGTTTTTAGAAGAAACTCGCAGAGTCTAACACCACAAATATTAGCATTCAATATTTGCAACCTATTAATCTACACATTCTGTATTTATTTCCATCTTTCCCTATGTTATTGTTTGGCACAAAATTATAAATGACTTTAGGATATAAATATGGGATTTTTTGAGTGTTCCTGGGATGATGTAAAAGAAAAAGTTAAAAAGGTGAATCACTCTCTTTATGAAGTTATAGAAGATATACCCTCTAAAGATCGCCCCCCTCTTTATAAAATTTCTTATCCTTATGGCACTTATATCACTCGAGCGGGACAAATCCTTCTTCCAGACAAGGATCATGGTTTCCATCCTATTCAATCTATGAATTTTCCAACTCCCATCAGGGAACAATTGGAATATGCAGAAACTCCTCTAATTCTACAGCTAACCAAACAAAGTGAAGTTTTTTTAGAAGCAGGACATCGGATTATTCCCCTTAATATTTTTAACCCTGGTGATTTGTATGGCCTTTTTGAAGCAATTAAACCCTTTACTCACTGCCCTATTTATCCCATTTGGCATGTGACTTCTGGCGTGCGCTCTGCTTTTATGTTGCCATCCATTACGGATTGTGTTTTTCATAAACGATTAGTGGACCGCTTTGATTTACCTCCCTCCCCTCCCCCTTCACTCCATCAACACTGGGAAATTTTTAAAGCCATTACTACGGCTTCACAAGGAGAGTCTCCATGGGAAGCAGAAGTTTTAGTATTTCCAAAATCCTGGTTTAAAGAAAAAACTTCCTCTTTGGAATGGGTTAATTTTCAAAATTATTTATTAAAACAAGCATGGCGCCAAGCTCAAATCACCAGAAATCGTTATGAAGTAAGCGTAGTATGGGAATATTTTGCCCCCACCATTAAAGAAATAAAACCTAATAGCTATATTCTTGCCACCTTACAACACCTTATTAATTTATCTTTTGGGGTGGTTCCAGGATTTAAACCCATGAATGGACATTCAGACGCATTACCCATTGAACTAATTCAAAAAGCATATTTAGAAGTGTATCAGTTGAAACATTACTATCCCACAATTATGGTACCTCATTTATTAACACGCTGCGCCCCTGGAGAAGCCATTTATTATTCCATGGCTTACCCTACTCTACTGGAAGGATCTCCCTTTACTAGAAAGCGTCGCACGATTATCGATGAATTACGTTTAACAAAACGCTTATTAAACGCCTTTATGAACTCATTGCATAATGCTCCACGAGAAGAGTTATTTTCTCATTTATGGTGTACTCATTATGAATTTCTACATCCATTAGCAGAGCTGGATGGAAATGAAGACATGGAAATAATTCTTAGCCAAGATCCCAACATAAATCCTTCTAATTTTTTAAAAGGAGAAAATAAAACTTTTTCTCCTAACAGTCCTTTTTTAAAAGGTTGTGTTCAAGTGACGAAAACTAAGTAAATCTCTTTCTTCTAAAAATTGTAAAGAAGCATGAGAATAAGGAATGCCAGAAGAAACTTCTTTTAGTTTTGGCAATGTGGCTTCTAAAATGTTTCTTTCTTGAGATAATTGCTCTTCCGGATTTTCCTCAATCCAATGTTCTATTACTCTTTTCTGTCCTTCAGGAGAAAGTTGGATAAAAGCTTTTTTACAAAAATTGGGATAATTGGTATCTTCAAGTAATAAAGAACTTTGCCCTATGGCAAGCGCTAATAAAGAACGCGTTAAACCTATTTTTTTGTGGGGAACAGAAACGGCAGAAGTATCAAAATTAATTGGGAATGGACGAATACATAATACTCCATAATCCATGGGATATTGCTGTTCTTGAAATATGTCTCCAGATAAATAACGTTCTGGCCATCGCTGTGCAAGTTTTTTAATAAGAGAATGAAAAGGAGCATCATTAGAAGCAGCATTTAAAAATATTTTTTTATGGATCACTAATGAGTTAAGCTCCTCAAGAGAAAGATTCACCGTGGTGTCTGCATAAGTGCAACCCAATATAATTTCGGCATACAGAATAAGTTCTTGGATATTATTCACGGGTGAAATTTTTTGATGTGTATAATCTAAGGGAGCTGGATCATAAACCAGGATAGAAAATCCTCTTCCTGCCAACTTCAATGCAATTTCTTTTCCAATACTACCGGCTCCCCCAGCGATCCCTATTATTTTTTGAGGATCATTTAAATATCCTAAGGCTGTCATTTTTAAAATGATACTCTCTGCGATGAGAGAGGATTCAAGAAGAATTTTTGCTGCACACTGAGCAACATTAATAATAGGAAAGTCAAATTCAGTGTTTGAAAGTTTTTGAACTCCATAGGTTGTTTGTTCTATCCCTACCATTTTTACATCTTTATCTAAATAATGAGATAATTCCCTTCTTGAAAGACTCGTAAGAAAGCTAGCACCATCACAAAGTATAATTAAAGACTTTAAATTGTTTTTTTTAAGATGCAATTTAAATTTGTAAATACTCTCTTCCACATCTTTAAAATGCATTTTCTCATAATCATCAATGTTTTCTAATGAAGAACAAGGCTGGCATTGTATTCCTTGAATAGCAAGAGTATCTACCATTTTTGAAGAGTGGGAATAAATCTTACTAAGAAAAAAAATATTTCCGGGAGAAAACCCTAATTGAAGTAATTCTTGAAATAAACTCCCCGTGGTTAAAAGTGCATGTTGTAACGCAAGAATTCCCACCTTTTCAGGGGATTGGATCATGGGAGTTATTAACTGAGATACTTTTTTAAGAGTGCTCAGCTCTGGCCAAAGTAATGATGAAGCATGATAATCATCGCGATGATGCAAAAGAAAAAAGCTCGGCGTTCTTCTTAAATCACGGGATTTCAGAAGGGTTGAAAATTTAAACGTCGCTTTTGATGTAAAAAAATTGCCATTTTTAAAATACATGCTCATTTTACTCCATTTTTAATTTGGCAAAATGGAAGAAAAATTTCTTTCTTCTAAAGCATTCTCATAAAGCAACCTCGCTTCCTTATAACGCCCTAAGGTTAAAAGTTGGGTGATTTCTTGTTGTACTTCGTAAGGAAGTAAAAAAAATTTTTGAAGTGAACTCCTTTCATTATTGGTTTGTTGAAAAAGCTCATCTGACATATTGTCCTCTCCTGGGTTTATGGTTTAAATTCATTTTCTTTTTTAAGAAACGGCGCATTTTTGCTTAACCGTCGACTTTTGTCAATAATGACTTTCATTTATTGCGGGATAAAATTGTATGATTTTGAGAAAAATTTAAAAAAAACAATATAAAACAATATGTTATATTTTTTCACTCTTAGAGAATCTTAGTTATTTTTGAATATGGAACACGTCGATTTTTGCAGGAGGAATATTTTTCCATATGATAAAGGAGCGTACTTTTTTGTACTCAGGAGGATAGTAATTAGTTTTTGAACGAATATCATAAGTAAATTGAATATATTGCCCCCCTCTTTTTAATACCTTTGAAATTTCCAATAAAATTTGTTCTCTGTCTTTTTTCGGTAGTGACCGCAAAGGCAAACTAGAAACAATGGTATGCACTAAGGAAGATTTTTCTTCTAACAGTTCATTTAAATGAGTGGCATTACCCTGCAAAATCTCTATATCCGGTAAATCTTTTTGTAATTGCTTTGCTAATAAGGGATCGCTTTCTATGGCAAGAATTTGATTTGGAGAAATTAAGTTAAGTAATGCCTTTGTAATAACCCCTGTCCCTGCCCCCAGTTCTACAATTAAACCGGCTTCATGGGAAGCGACAGAATGAGCCATAGCTTCAGCAAGATATTTAGAGCTCGGTAAAATAGCACCAATCTCTCGTGGATGATGAATTAAAACTTTTAAAAATGTAAAAAGACCCATAATATCCTTATTATTGGTGTTCTTGTACTTGATTCCCTGTAATTACAGCATTTCTTAATTGTTCCTCAAGAGAAGAAACATATCCCGGCGAATGGGGAATGAGTAGCGTATTGCTTTTTGAAGAACTTCCGATTTCTTTTAAGGTATCAAAATACTGTGTCATTAATACTAAACCCATGGCTTCTGCAGCACTCACCCCAGACACACTCTTTTGAAATTCTCCCACAGATTCTTTCAATCCATTAATAATGGCAGAGCGTTGATCCGCAATTCCTTTTCCTTGTAAGGCTTTACTTTGAGCTTCCCCTTCCGCTTGCTTTACTTTTAAAATTCGCTCTGCCTCTCCTCGCTCATTAGCGGCAATTCTTAAACGTTGGGCTTCATTAATTTCATTCATTGCTGCTTTTACTTTAGGATCGGGATCGATATCTGTAATTAAAGCTTTTACAATCACATAACCAAAATCAGCCATCATTCCAGATAACTCGGATTCTACGGCATTTGCAATATCATCTTTCTTTTCAAAAACATCATCTAAAATAGTTTTTGGAACTTGGGCGCGAACCACATCAAAAATAAAAGCCCGAATTTGTTGTTCTGGACTTTCAAGTTTGTAGAAGGCTTCATATACCTTTTCTTCCAAAGCCCGGTATTGAACCGATACCATGACCTTCACAAATACATTATCTTTTGTTTTTGTTTCAACAGGAATATCTAATTGTTGAACCCGTAAATTAACGCGACCTGCAATACGCTCCATAAAAGGAATTTTCATATGAAGTCCTGCTGCCGCAAAACGATGATATTTTCCAAAACGTTCTATCATAACAATGGATTGTTGAGGAACGGAAAAAAAAGTTAAAAAAGAAAAAAACAAAAGAATGGTTATAAGAATAACTAAAAATGGCATAAAAACCTCCAGCACCCTCGCTAAAAGATGTACAGTCAAAACTATTAAAATGAATATATCACAGAGGGACTTTTTTTAGAAACTTTCCCAAAAGATGAAAAACTCTTTATTTTAAGGTAGCATTCTTCTCAGAAGATCTTCCCTAGATCTCTTAAATATTCTGTCCTCCTAAGTAGAAGGATCATCTTATGTTGCGATATTTCTTTTTTATCATTGTTGTCTTTTGTTCCATATCGGTTAACGCCCAACCCACTGTATGGAAGTTATTAACCCCTGGCATTGAGTACACCAGTATCGATACAAATCATCTTGCAGGAAAATTACATGCATTTCGTATTGATTTAAATTACTTTTCCATGGGGCTTCTTTTTGCACAAGACTCTCAAGAAGTAATGGCGAGTGTAAAACACTTAGCCGATGAGCATAATGCCATGATTGCAATTAATGGGGGGTTCTTTAGCCCCGATCACATTCCCTTAGGTTTGAGAATTCAAAATGGAAAAATTAGAACTCCTTTAAAAACCAGCACTGCTTGGTGGGGAGTTTTTTATGTTGAAAATAACCGTCCTTACGTAACAACACCCAAAAATTTTCAATATAACCAAAACATTACTTTTGCCGTACAAGCAGGACCTCGTTTATTAGTGGATGGTCATGTTCCTACTTTAAAAGAAAATTTTGATGAACGCAGTGCGCTTTGTATCACCAGGGGAGGACAAGTAATTATTGCAGCCACTGATAATGCTCGCTTATCTACGGGAGAACTTGCCAATCTATTAAAAAATCCTTCAAAACAAGGCGGACTTGAGTGCCAAGATGCATTGAACTTAGACGGAGGTACTTCAACACAACTTTATGCGAATATTGGTCGTTTTTATTTATACGTCCCCAGTTTTATGCCCATTGCAGATGCCATTGTAGTAACACCCAAATTAAGTGGTTGAGCGGGGATTAAAAGCATCACGAACTCTATCAGCAAATAAATTAGCGGCAAGAATAAATATAAACATCAGACAAAATGCACTGGTAAGCGGCCACCACACCACAGGATCTCGCGCCAATTCTAAACGTGCTGTATCAATCATATTTCCCCAGCTATAAGTGGTTGGATCCACCCCGACTCCCACATAAGTTAAAACCGCTTCTGCTAAAACAAGGCCGCTAAAATCTAAAACAATGGTAATTAAAATAAGATGGCCTAGATTTGGTAGTAAATGATTTTTAATGATTCTCCAAGAGGAGGATCCTAAGAGCGTAGCAGCATGAACGTAATCTAACTCCCTTAGTTTTAAAGTTTCTGCTCTCAAAATACGACATAAACTAGTCCAACTTGTAATTCCCAAAATAAAACATAATATAACCAAACGGAGATCGGCTCTGGCATTCATAGTTAAAAAATAAGAAGGATGATTATTAATATAAATTTGAATAGACAACACAGAGGCTGCAATTAATAAAACACCAGGGATAGAACTTAAAACTGTATATATATACTGGATCCCATCATCCATCCACCCTCCAAAATATCCCGCAGAAATACCGAGGATAATAGCAAAAGGTAAGGTGACCAATGTGGTTAATGTACCGATGAGAATGCCCGTTCGAATGCTTTTTAAAGCTTCATATAAAACATCCTGTCCAACCTTATCAGTACCAAAAATATGATAGTCCCCAGAAAAAAGATAAAAGATACTAAAGAAAAACAAAATGGCCGATACAGTGGTTACACACGTTTTCCATGGAAATCCTCCATGGGGGTTAAATAAAATTTTAAAAGCCTGTAAAAAAGAAAGTTTCCTTTTTAAGGAAAAAAGAAAAGTAATCAAGGAAAAAAGAATCGCTCCAAATAGAAGAGAAACAATCCCTGTATTAACAAAAACCCAAATAATATGGGATGTTTTCAATAAGTGGGTTTTATTTTTATTAATTAACAGAGGAAGATAAGTACGAATTAAATTACCATTTTTATCTTCTGCTGTTTGTTTTGTATATAGTGTTGTTGCAAATGGTGCAGAATAAGTTTTTTCTGTGATAGTACCAATGGGAAAGATCAATTGATCAAGTAGGCTTTTTGCATCATTAGAATAAAAGACGTGGTTATTTTGTGAGCTTGGTATTTTAGTGACGAAATGAACTGAATCTAAAAGCGCTACAGAAAAATAAACAAATAAAATTAATATAGAGAACAAGCCCCAAGGATGATAAAACACTCGTTTCCAAGAAGATCGAGACACTGGATTATTTAAAGCGCGAATTAAAAAAAATAGAAAGACAAAAAATAAAAAAAATAAAAAATAATCTGAAATTAGAAAAACAAGGCGCAATCTATTTCTCCTTATTCTAAACGTACGCGAGGATCTACCAAGGTATAAGAAAAATCAGTTAACACTAAACCAAGAATATATAAAAGAGAACCTAAGAAAATCATCGCACGCACAATGGCAAAATCTTGTTGATTAATAGCGTCAATGGTGTAACTTCCGAGACCAGGGACTCCAAAGAAAGATTCTAGTAATAAACTTCCTAGAAATAAACTAGGGATAAGAACAACCACTCCCGTTAAAATAGGAATTAACGCATTTCTTAAAACATGTTTTAATAAAATCATATGTTCTGTCATTCCTTTTGCTCGGGCTGTGCGAACATAATCTTTAAATATTTCTTCTAAAAATAAACTGCGATACCATCGAGCCCCCATCCCTAGTCCACTAAAAATAGCGACTAGAACGGGCAATATTAAAAACTTTAACCCATCAATCCCAGAAAGATATCCTGAAATGGGCACTAAACGCCATAATTTTGCGACAAAAAATTGTCCGAAAATAATATAAAATAATCCAGAGATAGACATTAAAACAATACAAAGAATCACTCCTGTTGTTTCGATGTAAGTATTTCTAAAAAACACCAATAATAAGGCCACCATCATATTTAAAAAAAGTCCCAATAATAAACTGGGAATAGCAATGGCAAGACTTGGAAACATTCGATGTCGAATATCATCTCCAATATTTCGTCCTGAATCGGATTGTCCAAAATCAAAAGCAAACAAAGAAAGGGATTTTTTAAAAAACAAGGTTTCTTTCAATTTTGCAATCCCAGACACTTCTGAATTATAAAACATGGGAAGATCATATCCGTGACTTTTTTTCCATTGCTCAATGGTGGCTTGGGTTATATACTTTTGACCTAAATAAGCTCTTGCCATATCATCTGGGGAATTGACAGAAAAAAATAAAATAAAAGTAATAAGGTTTACTCCCAGCAAAACAGGGATCGCATAAAGTAATCGTCTTACTAAATATTTAATCATCTTTAAATCTCTCTGCCGAAGCTCGTTGTTTTTTAATATAACGAATCACCACTGGAAGTAAAAGAAGAAAAAAGATCCCTAATATAAAATACAAAGGCCAAAAAATGGGAGGGTTCCAAAGCTCCTGTAAATCCTTTCTTCTTTCTGGTTGAATGCGCAAATATTTTAAGCTATTTCTGGCAAAGACATTTGGCTTTGTGGGCCCTACCCATTGATGAGATAAAATAAAGGTTTTTGGATAAAATCCCCAAACCCAGGGACTATCTTTTCTAACAAGTCCTAACATCGTTTGAATGAGTTCTAATCGTTTTTTTGTATCCAATTCATTTTTCATTTTTAAAAATGATTCATCATAAAGAGGATTTTCATAATTTGTTGCATTCTCACCGCCATATTTTACTTTTCCGTTAGGCCCATATAGTAAAAATAGAAAATTTTCCGGATCGGGGTAATCTGCAGACCAACCTAAAAAAAAGATTTGTGCGTTACCTGTTCTTAGCTTTTCTTGAAATCGATTATAATTTGTTGCACGCACATAGAGTTGGATATTCAATTTTGAAAACTGTTTTCGCATCCACTCCATCATGGCTCGCTCATCAGGATTTCCATTGGATACTGCATCATAATTAAGAATTAAAGGTTTTCCTGTTTTTTCATCTTGTCCATTGGGATATCCTGCTTTTGCCAATAACTGTTTTGCAACTTCTAAAGGAAGGCGTTCTATGTGACTCTGTTTCCAAGTATAAACAAAAGGATTAATCCCCTTCTCCCCTGCTTCATATCCAAAAATACCTTCTGGAATGGGTCCTTGAGCCGGTAATCCACGACCATTAAGAAAAATAGAAATGTATTCTTCCATATTAAGGGCAATAGAAATAGCTTGTCTCAAATAACCCGCCTTTTCACCGTAACCACCCACTATAGGATCTAACATATTAAAACCCAAATAATAAATCGAAGGATCGGTGCTAGTATTTAATTGAATTCCCCGATTCTTAAAAGTTTTTGTTAACTCTATCCCTCCCAACTCACTTACTTGAATGGCTGTGTCGTAATTATCGGCTGTGATTCCTGAGCGATCATAATATCCTTGAAGAAATTTATTCCAATAAGGCAAACTTTCTTTTTCTAAATTAAATACATATCGATGAACAAAAGGAAGCATTTTCCCCGCATCTTTTAAAAGGCCTCGTTTCACATCCTCGGGCATGCCTTTTGTTGGATAAGGATCTTCATGGTAATTTGGATTTTTTTCTAAAACAATTTGTTGGTTAGGATTATTTTCTTTCATAAAATAAGGGCCTGTTCCTATGGGATACCAATCAAGGGTAATATTTCTTTTTTGCAAATTAGATTGAGAATAAAATTCATCTGCCTCCCACGGCATGGGAGAAAAAAAAGGCATTGCAAGCCAATGAATAAATTGAGGGTATTTCCCCTTAATAAAAATGCGGTAAGTATATTTGTCAGTGGCCACTGCCCCTTTAAAAGGATATCGACGTAAATCTAAAAATCTCCCTGCATTTTCTTTTCTTATTTTTTCTAATTCTTTAGAATATTCTTTCATCCCAAGAATATACTCACTTAAAAATCCATAAATAGGAGAACTGACTTGGGGATCCGCCAGTCGTTTTATTTCATACACATAATCTTCCGCAGTTAGTTCACGAGTGGCTTTCTTTTTAAAATCTTTTAGGGTGCTAATGTCTTTTGCTTCTTCTTCAGAAAGAAAATGATAAATATAATTTCCATTTTTATCTTTTACAAAAGCAGGATGTGGGCTGTATTCAATATGGGGCTTTATATGAAGTGTATACGTGCTATAAGCCACTTTCTTTGTGGGAGCATTATCAGGTAAAAGTTGATTGTTTTCAGAGAAATATTCAACCTTAGGAAGCGCTGTCACCGTTAAAGGAATTAATTCATAGGGGCGTAATAAATAATGGTATTCAAGGGGAGGCTCATAAATTTGAGCAATGAAAGTATTTTCTTCTAAAGAATAAGACTTTGCCGGATCCAAGGTTTTAGGCCTTTCAAGAAAAGCGCTATACACTGTATTATCTGAAGGAGATTCTTGAGGATGAGGGGAGTTTAAAGCTTTTTCCTTGCAACCCCCTAAGAATAAACAAAAAAAAATTCCTATCCATAGAAATCGGCACCCTACCGCCATACATTGATTCCCGTCTAGTTTTTAAGGTTTAGTCATTTTAATACGCGCTTTACCATAGACTGCTTTTGAATAAACATCAAAAGCGTTTTTTCCATTACTTTCAGAAATTTTTTCACCAATCGCTTTCTTTTGCATTTCCGTTAAATTCGTTGTATTACCAGGAATTATCTTTTGCAAGATAAAAATCATTTCATTTCCTTCGGGCAACATGACTTCTTTTACTTGGGGAAGTTTTTCCGCACCGGAAATATTAAATGCTTCTAAAATGAGAGGTGTGGGGAGTAAGCTGGTTCTTTGAATCAATTGGTTTGTTTTCCATTGTAGCGAGTATTTTTTTGAAACTTGATCTATAGAACTACCACCAGAAATTTCTTTTACCATTTGAGTGGCCAACCCTTTTAATTGTTGCTGTAAAAAAGCTTGGGAAAGAGAAGAAATAATTTCCGCTCTCACCTCAGACAAGGGTTTTAAATGAGGAGGCACTTTTTTAAGAATACGTAAAACTACTTGTTCCCCATCATTTAAAGAAATAATCTTGCTATTATAGCCTTGGGTATAAACATCATCACTAAAAGTTTCTTTTAATACCGCCGGATTATTTGCAATACCTGGCTGCCCTTTCTTATTTTCAACCAAAGGAGATGTGAGAATGGGGAGATGAAGGGTATCGGAAACTCCTTGTAAGGAGGCAGGATCTTCATAACTTAGATTTGCCAATTGCTCTGATAAATTTGAAAATTGTTGCTCTGCTTTTTGTGCAATCAACATTTTTCTTATATTTTCCTTCACTTCTTCAAATGTTTGTTGATGTTGATTCACAAAAAAGGTTGATTGATTCTCTTCATAATAACGCTTCAATTCTTCATCGGAAATTTGAATTTTATTTTTAAGATCTCCTAAAAATAATTGAATATAAGCAAATTGCACTTGCTCTGGAATGGTAAATTCTTTTGAATGTGCTTGATAATACTTTTGAATATCTTCTTCACTAACATTAGGTTTTTGGTGAACCATGGAGGGTGTTAAAGTGGCATAAGTAATTTCCCGCTGTTGATGAAGAATTTGTGTCATTTGAGACACTTCATGAGGCAGAGAAAAAGCGGTATTGTAAAAAGAAGATTGTAATTGTTGTAATAACAAATCGTTCCGCAATTCTTTTAAATATTCAGTTTCTGAAAGATGGAGTTGATTTAGCATTAAGAAAAACCGTTCTTTTGAGAATTGGCCATTCATTTGAAGAAAAGGAAGTTGAAAAATAAAAGCTTGCACTTGAGCTGGGCTAATATAGTAATTCATTTTAAGCGCGTTTTGAATCAAGGCTTCTTTCAGCAGTAAGGAATCCAAAAGGCTTTGTTTTAATTTTTTTTCCCCTTCTTTTTCTTGAAGTAAGGAAGGATCTTGATCCACGTATTGTTTAAAGGCTACTTCTAATTGATTGTCTGTCACGGGAACGCCATTCACTTTAGCAACCACTACTTTTCCACTGCCATGATTAAAGTAATTACTAATCCCCCATAAGGCGAAAGTAATACTAATAAAGGTTAATAAAACACCCGCAACCCATCCTTTAACCTTTTCATGAATACGCTGTAACATGTCTTTCCTTATATCAATGAGGGAACATTAAATTGAGTGGATTATATCAATAGAAGAAGAAAAGAAGAAATTTTAGGAGGGTATTGGCGGAGTGGACGGGGCTCGAACCCGCGACCCCCGGCGTGACAGGCCGGTATTCTAACCAACTGAACTACCACTCCATCGAAAGAAAAATCACGTGGTGGGTGCTGAGGGGCTCGAACCCCCGACCCTCGCCTTGTAAGGGCGACGCTCTACCAACTGAGCTAAGCACCCGGGATTTCTAATGTCACATTAGGCGTCAGATTCTACAGCTTCTTTTAGCTTATTGCCAGCTTTTATTTTTACAGTTTTTGAGGCTTTAATGAGGATTTCTTCCCCTGTTGCAGGATTACGACCTTTACGGGCTGCACGCTCTCCTACAGAGAGGGTTAAAAACCCTGGCCACACAATTTTATCCCCTTGACGTAAGGCGTCAGACACTGTGTCTTGTAAGGCATTAAGTATTGCATCAACTTGTTGCCTCGTGGAGTTCGCCGCGTCCGCTATTGCATTAATTAATTCTGATTTGTTCATTAAAATTCTCCACGTATATTCATGCTTAAAAACGAGGTGTGATTTATATCAATGCTGTTTAAGAGTGTCAAGCAGTTTAATGGGTATGTTGACGATTTTCTTTTTTCATTCGAGTTTTTCGCTTTTTAACCATGGGAGCAGCTACATTTTGTGAAGCTTCCATGGCTTCTTCTGGTAAAGGACGAGGCATATGTTGCAAAGCAATGTTTAACACTTCATCCACCCAGCGAACGGGTTTGATCATTAATGCCTTTGTAATATTCTCTGGGATCTCTTTTAATTCTGGATAATTATCTCGAGGAATAATGACGGTTTTAATGCCGCCACGATGAGCTGCCAGCAATTTTTCTTTTAATCCACCAATGGGTAGTACTTCACCCCGTAAAGTAATTTCTCCCGTCATGGCCACATTAGATTTTACGGGAATTTCTGTTAATACAGAAACTAAAGCTGTTACCATGGCAATCCCTGCACTGGGGCCATCTTTAGGAATTGCTCCCTCTGGAACATGAACGTGAATATCTTTATTTTGATAAAAATCTGGAGCAATCCCTAATAATCTTGAACGAGATCGCACAACCGTGAGTGCTGCCTGAATGGATTCTTGCATCACATCACCTAAATGTCCCGTATGAATCATTTTACCTTTACCGGGGATGGCAGTGGCTTCTACTGTTAATAATTCCCCTCCCACTTCTGTCCATCCTAAACCAGTGACCTGCCCCACTTGATCATATTCCTCTGCAATACCATAGCGGAATTTTTTAACACCTAAGTATTTTTCAAGATTTCGTTGGGTAATAGTAATATTGTTTTTTGATTTTTTTGTCAAAAGTGCTTTCACTACTTTTCGACAAATTTTAGAAATTTCTCTCTCAAAGTTACGAACCCCCGCTTCTCGGGTGTAATGACGAATAATATCTCTTAAGGCTCCTTCAGAAAAAGTAAGCTCTCTTTTTTTGATGCCATTTCTTTCCAATTGTTTTGGCACAAGGTGTTCAAAAGCAATTTGAATTTTTTCATCTTCTGTATAACCAGGGATACGAATCACTTCCATTCGATCTAATAAAGCGGGGGGAATGTTTAAGGAATTGGCGGTACAGATGAACATGACATCCGATAAATCATAATCTACTTCTAGATAATGATCGTTAAAAGAATCATTTTGTTCTGGATCTAATACTTCTAATAAGGCAGAGGCTGGATCACCTCTAAAATCCATGGCCATTTTATCCACTTCATCTAACATGAATAAAGGATTTCTTACTTTTACCTTCATGAGTTTTTGAATAATTTTTCCTGGCAATGCGCCAATATAAGTTCTTCGATGTCCTCGAATTTCAGCTTCATCACGAACGCCCCCCAAGGAAACACGAGCAAACTCACGACCTGTTGCTCGAGCGATGGATTCTCCTAGAGAGGTTTTCCCCACACCAGGGGGACCTACTAAACATAAAACAGGGCCTTTCAATTTTTTTACACGAAGTTGAACGGCAAGGTGTTCCACAATTCTTTCTTTTACTTCTTTCAATCCATAGTGATCTGTGTCTAGGACCGTTTCCGCATGAGGCAAATCATTATTAACTTCGCTTTGTTTTTTCCAAGGAACGGTGACTAAGGCATCTAAATAATTTCGACTCACACTGGCTTCTGCAGACATGGGGGGCATAGAACGTAATTTATTTAATTCAGCATCGGCTTTTTCTCGAGCTTCTTTTGGCATCCCCGCTTCTTCAATTTTCTTCGCAAGTTCTTCCAATTCATCCACGGCACCCAATTGCCCCATTTCTTTTTGAATTGCGGTTAATTGCTCTGTGAGATAATACTCCCTTTGCTTTTTCTCCATTTGTTGTTTTACACGGCCACGAATTCTATCTTCTACTTTTAACAAGTCGATTTCTGACTCGATAATACTAATTAATTCTTCTACTCGGGCTTGAACAGAAACCATTTCTAAGATTTTTTGTTTATCTGCAACTTTTAAAGTCATGTGAGCAACAATGCTATCTGCCAAACGGCCAGGATATTCAAGAGCACCTAAAGAAGTAAGAACTTCTGGTGGGATTTTTTTATTATATTTAACGTATTGCTCAAACTCCGTTAATAAAGTTCGATTGAATACTTCCATTTCTCTTTCTGAAACCTGCTCCTCCACGATCACTTCTATTTTTGCCATTAAAGCAGGAGCTTCTTCTTCATAATGAAGTAACTTTCCACGGGCTTCCCCTTCCACTAATACTTTCACTGTACCATCTGGAAGTTTTAACATTTGTAATATGGTGGCAATACAACCATATTCATATAAATCTTCTTGGGAAGGATCTTCATGTTTTGCATCTTTCTGAGCGATTAAAAAGACTCGCTTCGATCCACTGCCCGCCACATCTAATCCATGAATGGAGCGAGAGCGTCCCACAAAAAGAGGAATTACCATGTGAGGGAAAACCACCACATCCCGCAAAGGTAGCACAGGAAGATTTAAAGTTTCACCAGAGACGGTTAAGGCTGTTCCACTCATCTTTTCACCTCTTCTTGTTATTGATTACGGAACCCATAATGGGTTATTCATTGGCTGAACGAGAAGATTCAGAATCATATAAAATCAAAGGTTCCGAATCCCCAAGAATCACCCCTTCATCCACAATTACTTTTTGTACGTTTTCTAAAGAAGGCAGACGATACATGGTGTCTAAGAGAACGTGCTCTAGGATAGTTCTCAATCCTCGAGCCCCTGTATTTTTTTGCAATGCTTTTTTTGCAATGGCTTCAACCGCTTCTTTTCGAAAATCTAATTCAACCCCTTCCATAGCAAATAATTTTTTATATTGCTTAATGAGTGCATTACGGGGCTCTGTTAAAATCTGAATAAGTGCTTCTTTATCCAATTCCCTCAAAGTGGCAACAATGGCTAATCGACCCACAAATTCAGGGATCAGTCCATATTTAATTAAATCCTCTGGCTCTACTTTTAAGAGAATCTCTCCAATATTTTTCTTCGCTTCTTTGCTACGAACCTCCGCCGAAAATCCAATCCCTGTTTTTTCTGAACGATCTTGTACGATTTTCTCTAATTCAGAAAACGCACCGCCGCAAATAAACAGAATGTGGGAAGTGTCCACTTGCAAAAACTCTTGTTGAGGATGTTTTCTTCCTCCTTGGGGAGGAACAGAAGCAATGGTTCCTTCTATCAATTTTAGTAAGGCTTGTTGCACCCCTTCTCCGGAAACATCTCGGGTAATGGATAGGTTTTCCATTTTTTTTGCAATTTTGTCGATTTCATCAATGTAGACAATTCCGGTTTGGGCTTTCTCCACATCATAATCACATTTTTGCAATAATTTCTGAATGATGTTTTCCACATCCTCTCCCACGTACCCCGCCTCTGTGAGCGTGGTGGCATCCGCGATGGTGAAAGGAACATTAAGAATTTTTGCGAGGGTTTGGGCTAAAAGAGTTTTACCGCTTCCTGTAGGACCGATGAGTAGGATATTACTTTTAGATAATTCCACTTCTCCTTCCATGGCGGCGGGATCGGTAATGCGTTTGTAATGGTTATATACAGCTACAGACAATACCTTTTTCGCTTGCTCTTGCCCGATGACATACTGATTTAAAACGTCATGGATTTCTGAAGGGGTGGGTAATTTGGTTTCTACTTCTTCTAAATCTTCATGTTGCAATTCTTCACGAATAATATCGTTACAAAGTTCAACACACTCATCACAAACGAACACGGAAGGACCCGCAATGAGTTTGCGCACTTCATGCTGGCTCTTTCCACAGAAAGAACAATACATCATTTTTCCATTGTCATCTTTCCCGTCTAAATCATCACTCATTGTACTGCCTTAATGTATCTCCAGGAGCTTTACCTTATGGTAAAAGACCCCTTTTCGGTAAAAACCACAAAATAGGGACTTATTTTATTTTTTTCAAGTACTTCAAAACAATGGATTTTTCATGCCCTCCCGACCTGTTCAATAATGAACCTTCTACTTAAGAATATAGCTGTCTCTTCGCTCACCTACCAGGGAAGGAATAAAAAGAAGCTAATGTCATGATTCAATTAATCTTTTTTAGAAGACTTTTCATTAGGTCTGAGCTCATGAACCGCATCAATAATTCCATATTCAAGGGCTTCCAAAGCCCCCATAAAATTATCTCTTTCTGTGTCCTTATGAATTTGTTCCATGGTTCGGCCTGTATGTTTTGACATGATTTCTTCCATTCGTTTTCGAATGAAACGAGTTTCATTCGCGTGAATTTCAATGTCCGTTGCTTGGCCTTGATATCCTCCCAAAGGTTGATGAATCATAATACGGGCGTTGGGCAATGCATAGCGTTTCCCTGAAGCCCCTGCGGTTAATAATACGGCACCCATACTCGCCGCTTGACCAATACAAACCGTACTTACAGGGGGCTTAATGAATTGCATGGTATCATAAATCGCCAATCCTGCGGAAATCACTCCTCCTGGAGAGTTAATGTAGAGGGAAATGTCTTTATCTGGATTTTCAGCCTCAAGAAAAAGAAGTTGGGCTACCACCAGATTGGCCATTTGATCTTCGACAGTCCCACAAACAAAAATAATTCGTTCTTTTAATAAGCGAGAATAAATGTCAAAGGAACGCTCTCCCCTGGCGGTTTGTTCAATCACAATGGGAACTAATTGTGATACAAGAGCTGAGTTTTTACCCCAAGTTATATTGTCCATCATTATCATTCCTTAAAAATTGAGTCAGTTAACAAGTGATCACTTTTTCAATGTTCACAATGTTCATCATGCACATGTCCTTCAGAATCTCGAGAAGATGCTTCTTTTGCTTTCAAAAGCTCAGAATAACTACTTTCAACCTCCACAATCATAGCTGTTTCTAGCATTTTATCAATTACTTGTGACTCTAAGGCTTCCGCTTGCATGGCTTCTATAAAATTTTTGTTATTCATCATATGCCCTAACATTTGTTCTGGATGTTCATAGGCACTGGCTTGTCGTCTCACTTGTTCCATCACCTTTTCAGGATCAGGTTGGAGATCGTAAGTCTTGATAATTTGTTTTACCAAAAGCCCTCGGGCTACGAATTCTCGGGCGGTCTCTCTGAAAGATTCTCTAGAAAAAGTAGAGGCGCCTTTGGAGCGCTCTTTGAAATAATCTTCCATTTTATCAAGGTGTTGTTCCACTAAGGATTCTGGAATATCGAAGGAATTTAATTCTAACAATTTATCAAACACTAAATCCCTTTTTTGTTCATGGGCTAAGTGATGTGCTTCTCGCTCCAAGCCCATTTCAATTTCCTTACGGAGGGTTTCCATCCCACCCTCTTCAATTCCCCAGGTTTTTGCAAAATCATCATTTAATTCGGGAAGCACCGGGGAAGAAATTTTCTTTATTTTGATTTTAAAAATAGCGGGCTTTCCTGCTAACTCAGCCGCTTGGTAATTAGAGGGAAAAGTAACGGGCAAATCTACCTCAGCCCCTAAGGCTAAGCCTTTTAATCCTTCCTCAAACCCTGGAATCATGCGACCTTCTCCCAAAACAAGAGCAAAATCTTCCGCTTTTCCTCCTTGGAAAAGAACGCCATCAATGCTCCCCTCAAAGTCAATGGTCAGTTGATCCTTATCTTGGGTCTTACGATTCGTCACTTCTTCCCAGCTAGTACGTTGGACTTGAAGGCTCTCAAGGGCTTTATCAATGTCTTCTGAAGATATCTTAACCACAGGAACCGAGAGTTGTTCATTGGCAAAAGTCACCATTTGAATCTCTGGAATGCTTTCAAAGGTAATTTGATATTCAATGGGTTGCCCTTGCTCCATGGTAAAGTTAACTAATTCTGGAGTGGTGGCAGGCTCTAATTGGGCTTCTTTAAGGGCTTGAGATAAGGTTTTTTGGATTAAATCATTTAATATTTCTTGTTCCACTGCTTTCCCAAAGCGTTGGCGAATGACCCCTGCGGGTACTTTCCCCGTACGAAAACCATTGAGTTTCACAGTTCCTTGTAATTCGGTGAGTTTTTCCTCTACTTTCTTAGAAAAATCCTCCCAAGAGGATGCTTCCACAGAAAGAGCTCGATGTAATCCATCTAAATGTTCTACTTTTTTAATTTGCATGAAATTTACCTCACCTGGTATATAGCCTATAAAATTAACCTTACTCTAGCGATGGTGCGAAAGGAGAGACTCGAACTCTCACAGGTTTCCCTACTGGAACCTAAATCCAGCGCGTCTACCAATTCCGCCACTTTCGCGAATGATTGATTAAGGACTTACGCCCACAGAAAGGGGTGAATTATACAAAAGAACGACCCAAGCGTCTACAGCGGAAATAGGCCGATTTGTACTATAAATAATCTTTAATTAAATGTTCCGCAATTTGCACTGCATTGAGGGCAGCACCCTTTCGCACATTGTCTGCCACAACCCATAAATTAAGACCTAGAGGATGGGAAAGATCTTCTCGAATCCGTCCTACAAATACATCATCTGTATTACCTCCATGTTTTAAAGGGGTGGGATATTGCTCCTTGGCAATATTATCGATTAGTTTTACTCCGGGGGCTTTCTTCAATAAAGTTTGGGCGGCTTTTGCAGAGAGTTTTTCTTTTGTTTCAATACTCACCGCTTCTGAATGGCCGTAAAAAACAGGAACTCTCACTGCCGTTGCATTGACTTGGATATTTTCATCATGGAAAATTTTCTTTGTTTCCCAAATCATTTTCATTTCTTCTTTGGTGTATCCATTTTCTAAAAAAACATCGATGTGAGGAATGACGTTAAAGGCAATTTGTTGAGGAAATTTTTTAATAACTACGGGACGGCCATTTAAGAGTTCTCCTGCTTGATGAGCTAATTCTTCAATGCCACTTTGCCCAGCTCCTGAGACCGCTTGATAGGTGGCCACTTGGATCCGTGAGATTCCCACTGCGTCATAAATGGGTTTTAACGCCACCAACATTTGCATGGTGGAGCAATTGGGGTTTGCAATGATATTTCTCGTTTTATATAAAGCGATGTCTTCTGGATTTACTTCTGTAATAACGAGGGGAATATCTTTTTCATATCGGAAACAGGAGGTATTATCAATCACAATACATCCTTGGGAAGCAGCCTTAGGAGCAAACTCTTTTGATATGTCGCCTCCCGCAGAAAAAATAGCGATGTCCACTTTGGAAAAATCAAAAGTTTCTAAATTTTCCACGAAGATAGCTTCTTTATTGAAAAGAATGGTTTTTCCTTCGGAACGTTTGCTCGCCACAGGAAATAAGGTTTCCACTGGAAATTTGCGCTCTTCTAAAATACTTAAGGCGGTTGCACCCACCGCACCGGTGGCTCCTACAATGGCAATATTATATTTTTTCATGGTTTAATTCTCTTCATTCTCTTTGATAAAATCTCCGCACTGTGCTCGCCAGCGCAAAGCATGATCCATTAATACGAGGCTCATCATGGCTTCCACAATGGGAACTGCACGAATGCCCACACAGGGATCATGACGTCCTTTAGTAACAATGGTGGTTTCTTCTCCTTGAAGATTCACTGTGCGTCCTGGCTTTAAAATACTTGAGGTGGGTTTGAAAGCCACGTGAGCCACAATGTCTTGTCCTGAAGAAATTCCTGCGAGAATGCCTCCCGCATGATTAGATAAAAATCCTTCTTGAGTCAATTCATCTCGATGAGAAGAACCACGACTAGTAATCACTGAAAATCCCTCTCCGATTTCCACGCCCTTCGCTGCAGGAATTCCCATGAGAGCAAAGGCGATATCTGCATCTAATTTATCAAACACAGGCTCCCCAAAACCAGCAGGCACTCCTCTTGCAATCACTGAAACTTTTGCACCAATAGAATCTCCCTCTTTCCGAATGGATTGGATAAAGGCTTCTAATTGAGGAACCTGTTTTGCATCAGGACAAAAAAATGGATTATTGTTAATTTCAGAAAAATCCACGGATTCTATAGCAAGAGGCCCTAATTGAGAAAGATAGGCTTGAATATGGATCCCCTGCTTCAAAGCTAAATATTTTTGAGCGATTGCTCCTGCTGCAACTCGCATGGTGGTTTCACGAGCGGAGGCACGTCCTCCTCCCCGATAATCTCGGATCCCATATTTTTTTTCATAGGTGAAATCCCCATGACCCGGACGAAACTTTTCTTTAATGTCTTCATAGTCTTTTGTTTTTTGATCTTTGTTTTCAATGATCAATCCAATGGGAGTGCCTGTGGTTTTTCCTTCAAAAACACCGGATAAAATTTTTATTTCATCGGGTTCTTGGCGTTGGGAAGTGATGCGAGAAGTACCCGGTTTTCGTCTATCTAAAGCAGGTTGAATGTCCGCTTCTGACAATTCAAGTCCCGGAGGACAACCATCCACAATGCACCCTAAGGCGATGCCATGGCTTTCTCCAAAGGTAGTCACTGTAAATAATTTTCCAAACTTATTACCGGCCATGTTTTTCTCCAAAATATTGTTGGAGTTCTTTTCTTGTTAAAATAAAAACTCCATCTCCTCCACGAGAAAACTCTACCCACGTAAATGGTACATGAGGATATTTTTCTTCTAAGGCTTCTGCACTTCGTCCCACCTCCATGATCAAAATCCCTTGGGGGGAAAGATAGGAAATGGCATTTTTTAAAATATTTTCCGCAATCACTAATCCATCTTCTCCCGCCGCCAACGCTAATTGGGGCTCATGTTGATATTCCGCGGGTAAATTCAACATATCTGGGGCATCCACATAGGGAGGATTACTCATGATTACATCATAAGGTTTTATAGGGATATTATTAAAAACATCGGAATGAATCCAGTGAACTCTCTCCATGACGCCCTGCTCTCTCCCATTTTTTTCCGCCACTTCTAAAGCTTGTACAGACACATCTGAACCATCCACTTCCGCTTGGGGAAGATAATGAGCCGCTGCAATGGCCATACAACCACTGCCCGTACACAAATCCAAGACACGATGAATTGAATCAGGATCCATCCAAGGAGAAAATTGAGCTTCAATAAGCTCCGCCATGGGAGAACGAGGAATTAAAACTCGCTCGTCCACATAAAATTCAAATCCCGCGAAAAAAGCACGATGAGTTAAATAGGGAATGGGGATCCGCGCTTCAATTCGTTTTTCAAATAATCCAAAAATTTCCAAACGTTCTTTATGGGTGAGCCTACAATCTAATAATTCTTTATCCACTTCCATGGGTAGATGTAATCCATATAAAGCCAATTGCAGAGCTTCATCCCAAGGATTATCTGTACCATGACCATAATAAATATTAGCTTTAAGAAATTGACTCATTCCCCAACGTAAGACATCTCGTAGAGTTTTTAGTTCATCTGACGCAGTTAGGTATTCACTATGCATTATTTAAATTCCAAGAATAAAATGGAAGAAAGTATGATATAAGGAAAGTTTTCAAAAAGGAATATATTTGGTACAGTTCTTTGTTTCCATACTAAGAGTCTTAACATGATAGGTATATTTTATAAATCAACGCCCCTCTTTAGGGGAACCTTGCTCATTATGTGCTCTGCTATCTTATATGGTTTTATGGGCTATTTTGGCATGGGAGCAGTGCGGGAACATCTTTCCGTGTCTGCCATGTTATTTTGGCGATTTTTTTTGGCAGGGACTTTTATTTCTTTTTTATTACTTAAACAAGGCTCTTTTTCTTCTTCTCAGCCTTACTTAGAGAAAAAAATTCTATTTTTTACTTTTTTCTTAGGAGCCGTTGGATATGCGGGAGCCAGCGGGTTTTACTTTCTTTCCGCACGATATACGGGCACAGGAATTGCCATGGTTATCTTCTTTTCTTATCCCATGGTGATTGCTTTCTTTTCCTGGATCATTTACCAACAACGCTTTACCCTATTTACTCTTATTTCTTTCATTGCCATGTTAGTAGGTCTCTTTCTACTAAATCAAGATAACACCATTGCCCACTTCAACACCTGGGGGATTCTCTTTGGAGTATTGGCTGCTTTCTCTTACACCCTTTATGTGATGGGAAGTAAGCGCCATGCTCATTTGTCTTTAGATCCTAATTTAATGACTCTTCTCGTGTGTTTTGGAAGTGCTTTTATTTTCTTTTTAATTGCTTTGTTTACTCATCAATTTTCTGCACCCACTAGCTTTCGAGGGTGGGAGTATCTCCTTGCCTTAAGTTTTCTTTCCACGGCACTCCCCATTCAACTCATGTTAAAAGGCTTAAAACATGTAAGTTCCTTACGAGCTTCTCTTATTTCTGGCTTTGAACCCTTAATTACTTTATGGATAGGAATAATCATATTAGATGAACCCATTTCTCAAATACAATTGTTAGGAATTGTTTTATTATTAACGAGCACTTTGTTCATTCAAGTTCAAAAAGAAATTTGAAATCGCTCACCATATTATTTGGAGGTATTACCATGTCTTCTGAACACCATCCTTCTACCCTCTGGGTTTTACTTCCCCTATTTTTCGTATTAGTGATTGATGCCATGGGAATGGCCATTATTCTCCCTATCATTGGTCCCTTATTTATGGATCCCTCCCATGGAATTTTACCCGCCACTGCTTCTGAACATTGGAGAAGTTTTTACTATGGCTTAACCCTGACGGTATTTTTTATTTGTATGTTTTTCGGGGCTCCTTTTTTAGGAGATCTTTCCGATCGATACGGGCGTCGAAAAACCATTATTATTTGTTTATTCGCTACTGCCATTAGCTATTTAATGTGCGCTATTGGAATTTATTTTGGAAGTCTCGTCCTTTTATTGTTAGGTAGAGCCTTCGCTGGATTTATGGCGGGAAGCCAACCCATTGCTCAAGCAGCCATTATTGATGTAAGTCTCCCTGAGGAAAAAACAAAAAACATCGCCCTCATTACTTTTGCGAGTTCTTTAGGTTTTATTATTGGTCCTTTATTAGGAGGATTCTTTTCTGGAATTAGTTATAGCTCTGGTTTCTATGTGGCGGGAGGCCTTGCCTGTATTAATGGTTTATTCGTTTTAAGTGTTTTTAAAGAAACTTATCAAACACGAGAAAAAACGCCCATTCATTTATTAAAAGCAATATCTCTTTTAGCCGCTGCTTTTCAACATAAAGAATTAAGAATCCTTTCTTTTATCTTCTTCTTCACTCAACTGGCTTGGGGATTGTATTTTCAATTTGTTTCTATTTTCTTTGTATCCGCCTATCACTATAGCTCCATGATGATTGGATTATTCCTTGCGAGTATCGCTGTTGTATTTGGACTGACTCTGACTTTTTTACTTCGAATTCTCATGCGATTCTTTTCCATTCGTGAATTAGCATTACTTGCTTTATCCTTAATTAGTATCGGAGTATTTCTCGATGGATTTTTTCATAAAGAATGGCTCATGTGGCTTACCATTATCCCCACTATTATTGGAGTGGGTTTAAGTTACGCTTCCATGATGACCTTGTATTCCAACCAAGTGCCCCAAAACCAACAAGGCTGGGCCATGGGAGTTTCTTCTGCCACCATCGCCGTTGCTTGGATTCTAGGAGGTGGTGTTACTGCTGTAGTGGGAGTAAGTTTTTTAAAGCTTCCTTTTATTATTTGTGGAGTCAGTGCGTTGATCGGCTTTTTCCTATTGCTAAAAGCTCATTCCTTAAAAAAGGAACATCCATTTCACGAATCCCATTCAAAATAATGGCGGATCCCTACACCAACGGCTGTAGAACCAGAGTTGCTGGAATCATACATTCCAAACACTCCGGAGCGGTGATGAATGCGATATATTAATTGCCAATCTGGTCTTTTGGGTAAAGAGAGAGTGGCTTCAAACATTAAATAATTTTCAAACCGTTTCCCATTAATTTTTTGTCGATGTTCTCTACGCTCATATAAAGGAATAGCAGTGGCATAGGACACTCCTTCCCCAATGGCAAAAGTAGTGGTTACATATTTGTTCCAAGGAAAATCAATCCAACGCACATCAAAATAAGGCGTGAACTCATAAATAGAATGGGAAGGAGCATCCTCATAAGTGAAATTACCATTCACTTCAAATTTTGCACGAAAAATATTAAAAAACTCAGATAAAGGATTTGCTTTTGACAGACGATAATTAATTTCCGCAGAATATAAATCATCTTTATCACGATTATATTCAAACCGTAAATTTTGATTAAGCAACTTGTCTTGTAATCTAGAATAATAAAGAGCCCATCCCCAAAGCCCTTGAGAGGGATCGGGATCGTAAATCATTTTTTGTTGTGGAGATAAAGAAAAATTTTCTTTATCCATTGCTGCGAAAACAGAAGGGAAAAATAATAAAAAAGAAATTCCTAAGATTTTTAAGAAAAGGGGTTTCATGAATGATTGTTTTCACTGCTTTGAGAAGGTTGATAAAATTGGACTCCAATTTTAATGGGTTGTCGTCCTCGTCCTATGCGCCAACGATTGGTATCTCGAAGAGAATAAGCGCAACCACAATATTCTTGCTGATAGAAATTTTCTCGTTTTGAAATTTCTATCATACGAGCAGAGCCTCCCATTTTTCGCCAATTATAAGTCCAATAAATCATATCCTCATAAGGTTTTACTGCTCGTAAACCTGATTCATTAATTTGATCCATGTCTTTCCAACGGGAAATTCCTAAAGAACTAGAAATCACCTTAAATCCATGTTCATGGGCGTAAAGAGCCGTGCGAGCAAAACGCATATCAAAACACATGGTGCATCGAATACCTCGCTCTGGTTCATCTTCCATGCCCTTAGCTCTTTGAAACCAATTTTCCACATCATAATCAGCATCCACAAAAGGAATACCATGTTTATTCGCAAAACGAATATTTTCCTCTTTTCGAATTTCATATTCTCGTCGAGGATGAATATTTGGATTATAGAAAAAAATAGTAAATTGAATATTAGATGCAATCAGTCGTTCCATCACTTCTCCACTACAAGGAGCGCAGCAAGAGTGAAGCAATAATTTTTCTTCCCCTTGGGGTAAGGATAAAAAAGGCAAGGACATGGCTAAAATACCTGGATCTTTACTGGTTTTTGGATTGCTGGTATTGTACAGGACTTGGAATAGCCTCTCAATATGTTTTCATTGAATCACAAGGAGAACTCAACATCGTGGCAAATAAAAATCTTCCTCCTTTTAAATGCTGTGAATGTGCAAATAGCACTCAGATTTTACAGCATGATGTTTCAACTCCCTGGGAACATGGAAAACCTTTTCATCCAAAACAAAATTTTTACCCTCGAGGGGCGGATAAAATTTTTAAAGCAAAAACCATATTAACCATGGATCCTCGACAACCTATCACCCAAGCTATTGCCGTTCGAGATGGACACATTGTGGCGCTGGGAGAGGAAGCTTTAAAAGAATGGCAAGCACCTCAAACAGAAATCATTGACTATGGGGATCATGTGATGATTCCAGGATTCATTGAATCCCACAGTCATCCCCTCATGTATGGTAATTGTTTGCGTTTCGTTGATGTAGGTTATACAAAAGCAAAAACAAAAAAAGAAATTCTTCAACTCATTGAAAAAGCCGCTAAAAAAAGTACTCGCCAATGGCTATTTGCATGGAATTATGATTTTTCCTTATTAGAAGATAAAACCCCTATCACTCGCCATGATTTAGATCTTATTTCTAAAGATAAGAATATTGCGGTGATTCATAATTCTTTACATCTTGCTTATGTGAATAGTAAAGCCTTAGAAACCGTCGGTATTACTAAAGAAACTCCTGATCCTGTGGGAGGACATTTAATTCGTGATGCCCAAGGAGAATTAACGGGGGAAGTTCAAGAACTCCCCGCCATTCGACTATTACAAGCAAAAATTCCAAAATTAAATCACGAAGAATCTTTAGAAGCTGCTTGGTTAGGAGCAAGGGCTTATCAAAAAGAAGGGATCACCAGCATCACCGATGCAGGGGTTGGATTACGTGCAGGTTGGGATGACATCTCCCTTTATGAAGCTCTCATAGAGAGCCCTCATTTTCCTCTAAGAATTATGGGATTTCCTACCCATTCTGTTTTAGGCTATTTACCCCTTCCAAGAAATTTTGGAGATTATCGATTTAGATTAGGCGCCACTAAATTTGTGGCAGATGGTTCTGTTCAAGGAGGCACGGCTTGGTTTTCTGTTGATTACTATGATAAACCTGGATACAGAGGAGTTTGCACAGTTGATGAAGAAGCCTTTAAAAAAGATATTTTAGAATTACATCGTGGGGGACAACAGGTGGCTGTTCATGCCAATGGAGATGCCGCCATTGATTTAGTGTTAGATGCCTTAGAAGAAGCCCTAACCGCTTATCCTCGAGAGGATCATCGTCATCGCATTGAGCACTGCCAAGTTCCTCGAGAAGAACAAATAGAACGAATGGCTCGTTTAAATATTCTACCTAATTTTTTTGTGAATCATGTTTATTACTGGGGAGAAATTCATCGAAAACAATCTTTAGGCCCTGCACGTTCAGAAAACATTAGTCCCACGGGATGGGCTAAAAAATATGGGCTTCCTTTTACTTTCCATTCCGATGCACCAGTGACAGAACCAAAACCTTTACATACTCTCTGGATCGCTGTGAATCGACTCACTAGTGAAGGTCGTTTATTAGGCGCAGAACACCGAATCACACCGGAGGAAGCCTTAAAGGCACTCACTTTAGATGCGGCTTATTTTAATTTTGAAGAACACATTAAAGGAAGTATTGAAGTAGGAAAACTCGCCGATTTCACCATCCTGAGTGCAAACCCTCTCACCGTTCCTCCCATGGAAATTAAAGAAATTCAAATCCTGGGAACGGTGTTAGGTGGAAACCCTACTCAATCCGCTGAAAAATGAGTTCTTCCTTGAAGATAAGGTTGGAGTGCTTTTGGAATGCGAATGGTTCCATCTTTTTCTTGGTAATTTTCTAGAACCGCCACCAGACAACGTCCCACCGCTAATCCTGAACCATTCAAGGTATGCACCCACTCGGTTTTTCCTGTTTCTTTTAAACGAAAGCGAGCTTGCAGACGACGGGCTTGAAATGCCTCCGTATTACTACAAGATGAAATTTCACGATATTTATTTTGTCCTGGAAGCCATACTTCCAAATCGTATGTTTTTGAAGAAGCAAACCCTAAATCGCCCGTACACAAGGCAATGACACGATAAGGCAATTCCAATATTTTTAAAATGTCTTCAGCATCTTGAGTTAATTGTTCTAAGGCTTCATTAGATTTTTCCGGATGAACTATCCAAACTAATTCAACCTTTTCGAATTGATGTTGACGGATCATGCCCCGAGTGTCTTTACCATAGGATCCTGCTTCGCTTCGAAAACAAGGGGTGTGGGCAGTCATTTTTAAAGGTAAATCCTCCGAATTTAAAATGCGATCTGCTACTAAATTCGTGAGGGGTACTTCTCCCGTTGGAATCAGGAAAAAATCACGGTCGTCTTTCAATTTAAATAAATCTTCTTCAAGATTCGGTAATTGCCCCGTTCCAAACAGTGAGTTTCGATTCACAATAAAAGGAACATAAATTTCTTCATAACCATGTTTCTGAGTATGGATGTCCAACATCAACTGAATCAGTGCTCGATGCAATTGAGCGATTTCATTTCTCAAAATAACAAAACGACTTCCTGTTAATTGAGCAGCACTATCAAAATCAATCCATCCATGGGGTAATCCCAAGTCCACATGATCTTTGGGTTGAAAATCAAAAACCCTTGGCATTCCCCAACATCTAATTTCCACATTCTCTTCTTCTGAAGCACCTTCGGGAACACTGTCTTGGGGAACATTAGGAATTTCTGCCAACATGGAATGCAAACGTTCTTGAATTTCATCTAAGCGCCCTTCTGCTTCTTTTAATTCTTCGCCTAAGGTATTTACGGATGACAAAAGAGAAGTGACATCTTCTCCCTTTGCTTTCGCTTGACCAATGGATTTAGAACGGGTGTTTCGTTCATTTTGCAAAGACTCTGCCTTCATTTGCCATGTTTTTCGCTCCGCTTCTAAAGCACCCAAGGCATCTATATCTAAAGAAAATCCTCTTTTTTTTAATTGTTGAGCCACTTGCTGAAGAGATTGTCGAATTAATTTTGGATCTAACATATTAAAACTCCTTCTGATGCAGAGCATCTAATTTTTTTAAATGCTCTAATTTTTCTTTTATTTTTAACTCTAATCCCCTGGGAACAGGATGATAATAGTTTTTTGAAATAAGCCCTTCTGGAAAATAATTTTCACAGGGGGCGTACCCTTCTGGTTCATCATGAGCATAACGATATGCTTTCCCATGCTCTAATTCTTTCATCAAGGAAGTGGGTGCATTTCTCAAATGAAGAGGCACTTCTAAACTTTGAGAATTTTTTGCAGCTTTCATTGCTTCCTTAAAAGCAATATATACCGCGTTACTCTTAGGAGCCACAGCGCAATAACAAATGGCTTGGGCAATGGCTAATTCTCCTTCTGGAGAACCTAAACGTTCTTGCACATCCCAAGCCTGAAGGGCTAGGGTTAAGGCTCTTGGATCTGCATTACCAATGTCTTCTGATGCCATACGCACCACACGACGAGCAATGTAAAGTGCATCACACCCTGCCTCTAACATTCGACAAAACCAATACAAACTGGCTTGGGGATCAGAGCCTCGCACAGATTTGTGCAAAGCAGAAATTTGATCGTAAAAAATATCTCCTTGTTTATCAAATCTTCGAAGTAAGGAAGGTAATCCTTTTTGAATATTTTCCACTGTGAGATGAAGTGGATTTCCTTCTTTAAAGGAAAAGGTAGATAGCATTTCTAAAAAATTAAGTGCTTGACGAGCATCCCCATCAGAGAGCCTTGCCAATAAAGAAAGAGCCCCTTCCTCAACGACCACCTCTTTGGATCCTAAACCTCGTTCTTCATCCAATAAGGCTTGTTGAAGAATTTGAATAATTTCTTCTAAACTTAAAGGTTTTAACACATACACTCGAGTTCTGGAGAGCAAAGCGTTATTTAATTCAAAAGAAGGATTTTCCGTGGTGGCGCCAATAAAAGTTAAAGTTCCATTTTCCACAAAAGGAAGAAATGCATCTTGTTGAGCTTTATTAAAACGATGTACTTCATCCACAAATAAAATAGTGGCCCGCCCTTCTTTTTTTCGTTCCTCTGCTCTTTCCACAACGGCCCTTACTTCTTTTACTCCTGCAAATACCGCCGATAAATATTCCATTTCTGCCTCTGCAGCAGCAGCTAAAATTCTTGCTAAAGTGGTT
>Ga0233425_10000591_pt1 | contig 92432 bp, 101 predicted proteins | sample Watercolumn_Towu_2_FD_181712 | JGI IMG/M metagenome (GOLD analysis project Ga0233425, IMG submission 181712) | Freshwater microbial communities from Lake Towuti, South Sulawesi, Indonesia - Watercolumn_Towuti2014_140_MG | ecosystem: Environmental > Aquatic > Freshwater > Lake | place... | reverse complement strand
GACTGCAAAACAACCGCAAACGACCCTGATCGGGGGTCAAATCGAGGCGTGACCGACCCTCGACAGGGTCCATCAGCTCGATCGGCCGCGCTGAAGTCATGAAAAACCGTCGCTCTTCAACAAACTGTTAGGGCTTGAGAGCGGCTTGTCGCCGCGGAAGACGGCGAGGGTGGGAAAGTTCTCGATGTCGATGTCGCCGACGAGCGCGCTGTCGCCTCCGGAGCGCTCATAAGCCGATGATACACTTCGAAAAACATGCTCCGCAGCACGAAAATCGTCGCGACCCTCGGGCCGGCGTCGTCGGATCCCGCCGTGCTCGAGCGCATGGTGCGCGCGGGCGTAGACGTGGTGCGGCTGAACTTTTCGCACGGCAGCGCGGAGGACCACCCGCAGCGCGCGACGCTCGTCAAGGAGATCTCGCGCAAGACCGGCCGCACGGTCGCGATCATGTGCGACCTGCAGGGCCCGAAGATCCGCGTCGGCAAGTTCAAGGACGGCAAGGTGAACCTCGCCAGGGGCCAGGCGTTCATCCTCGACGCGGCCTGCGAGATCGGCGACGAGAAGCGCGTCGGGCTCGACTACAAGGAGCTGCCGCGCGACGTCGCGCCCGGCGCGGTGCTGCTGCTCGATGACGGCAAGATCGTGCTGGATGTCGCCGCGGTGAAGGGCGAGGAAGTGCATACCACAGTGCGCCACGGCGGCGTGCTCTCCAATAACAAGGGCATCAACCGCCAGGGCGGCGGCCTCACCGCGCCGGCGCTCACGCCGAAGGACATCGAGGACATCCGCACCGCGGCGAAGCTGAACGCCGACTACCTCGCCGTGTCGTTCCCGAAATCCGGCGCCGACATGTACATGGCGAGCGAGCTGCTGCGCGCCTCGGGCGGCAAGGCGTTCCTGATCGCCAAGATCGAGCGCGCCGAGGCGGTGCGCGATGCGGCGCTGAAGGACATCATGAACGCCTGCGACGGCATCATGGTGGCGCGCGGCGATCTCGCGGTCGAGGTCGGCGACGCGTCCGTGCCGGCGCTGCAGAAGAAGATGATCCGCATGGCGCGCGAGATGAACAAGCTCACCATCACCGCCACGCAGATGATGGAATCGATGATCGCGAGCCCGGTGCCGACGCGCGCCGAGGTGTCGGATGTCGCCAACGCGGTGCTCGACGGCACCGACGCGGTCATGCTCTCGGCCGAGTCGGCGAGCGGCCGCTACCCGGTCGAGACCATCGAGGCGATGGACCGGATCTGCATCGAGGCCGAGCAGACCATGCCGTTGACGCTCGAGCAGGAGTTCCTCAACCGTGTCTTCACCCGCGTCGACCAGTCGATCGCGATGGCCGGGCTCTTCACCGCCTTCCACCTTAAGGTGAAGGCGATCGCGACGCTGACCGAGTCGGGCTCGACCGCGCTGTGGATGAGCCGCCTCAACTGCGGCGTGCCGATCTACGCGCTCACCTCGCAGACCGGCACGCGCTACCGCTGCGCGCTCTTTCGCGACGTCTACCCGCTCATGGTCAAATACGTGGGGAACGACCGCGAGGAGTTGCTCGCCCAGGCCGAGAAGGTGCTGGTCGAGAACCAGGTGGTCAAGGAAGGCGACCTGATCGTGCTCACCATCGGCGAGCCGATCGGCAAGGCCGGCGGCACGAACACCATGAAGATCGTGCGTGTCGGCGAGCATCGCAAGGCATAGGAGGCCGCAATGAGTGGACAGACCCCGAACGCCGCCCGGCATGCGCAGCTGCCGCCGCTCGCCTCGCGCTTCGTAGAGGTGGCGAAGCTGCCCTGGGAGAAGACGCGCTTCGCCGGCGTCGAGATGAAGACGCTGCTCGTCGACCGCGACACCGGCGTCGTCACCTTGCTCATGAAGTTCGCGCCCGGCGCGCGCCTGCCCGACCACGAGCACGTGCTGATCGAGCAGACCTACGTGCTCGAGGGCTCGCTCGTCTGCGGCGAGGGCGAGTGCAAGGCGGGCGACTATGTCTGGCGGCCGGCCGGCAGCCGGCACGAGGCCTGGGCCGGCGCGCAGGGCGGTCTCATGCTCGCGATCTTCCAGATCCCCAACAAGTTCTACGAGAAGGACGGCCGCGAGACCGACGTGCTGGGCCAGGACTGGAACGCGGCTTGGGCCAAGGCCCTGTTCCGCTAGCTTCGACCTTCGTAGAGATCCCGGCCTTTGACAAGGGCGCGGATCTTGCCGTCGGCAATGTTCCTCTTGAGCATCCAGAACCCGCAGTCGGGATGGATGTACTTGATCCTGCTCCTGCCCAGGACGTTCGCGGCCCGTTCGATCGCCCGCGCAATCTCACTCGCGGACTCGATCTCGGTGCGCTTGATGTCGACCACGCCGAGGCCGAAGCCGAGGTCGCGGCGCAGGTCCTTGAAGACGGCAAGTTCTTCCGGCGGGCGGTGCGCGCACTCCATGACGATGTGGTCGGCCTTTAGCGCGTTCAGGTAGCCGATCAGCTTCGCCCATGTGCCTTTCTGGATGCTCTGCCCGCCGTAGTTGCCGAAGCACAGGTGCACCGCGGCTTTCGACTTCTTTGGCACCGCCTTTAGCACCTTGTTGATCGCGGCTGCCGCCCACTGCCATTCCTGCGGATGGCCGGGCAGGTTGGCCTCGTCCACCTGCACCACGTCGGCATCGAGGTGCTTCACCTGCTCGGCAAGCACGTCGGCGATCGCGTGCGCGAGCTTCTCGGCGCTCCCGTAGTGCAGGTCGTGCAGGGTCTTCGCCAGCATGTGCGGGCCGGTGAGAGTGAACTTGAGCGGCCGGCTCGCCAGCCGCTTCGCGCGCGCGCAGGCGAGCGCGAGGTTGAGCGTGCCGGCGCCGACCGGCCCCTCGACCACGCCAGGCGGCTTCGCGCGAAAGCGCATGCCGGCGCCCTTCGAGTACGCGAGCCACTCGGAGAAGCCGATGTCGCTGCGGATGCCGCTCATCGGGCGCGTGAAGTACTCGATCATGCCGTTGGTCTCGGGATGGTTCGGGTCGAAGCGGTAGAGCTCGCCGTCGCAGACGAGGTCGATGCCGGCCTGCTCCTGCGTATGCAGCACGACGCGCGTTGCGTCGGCGAGCGCCTGCTCGGAGGGCGCCGCGGCGAGCCAGTCGGGGAGCGGATAGGAGCCGACGACTGTGGTCTTGATCCGGGGCGGCTTCATCGCGGGCAAATTATAATTCACCGGATGGTTAACTTCGCCGACGTTGCGGCGCTCGAGGAATTCATGACGCGGCCGTCGGCCGAGCTGGCTGCCGACCTCGCGCGCACGCCGGGCGACATTCTCGTGCTCGGCGTCGGCGGCAAGATGGGCCCGACGCTCGCGCGCCTGGCGAAGCGCGCCGCGCCCGAGCGGCGCGTGGTCGGCGTGGCGCGCTTCAGCGACAAGGGGCTGCGCGGGAAGCTGGAAGCGCAGGGCGTGGAGTGCATTGCGTGCGACCTGCTCGACCGGGAGGCGCTGGAGAAGCTGCCGCGCCTGCCGAACGTCGTCTTCATGGCCGGCCACAAGTTCGGCGCGGCGGGCAACACCGCGTTCACCTGGGCGATGAACGTGCGCGTGCCTTACATGGTCGCCGACACGTTTCGCGCGTCCCGCATCGTCGCCTTCTCGACCGCGTGCGTCTATCCGTTTGCCGATGTCACCGGGCTCGGCGCACGCGAGGACACGCCGGCGCTGCCGCCGCCGGGGGACTACGCGAGCTCCTGCGTCGGGCGCGAGAAAGCCTTCGAGTACGGCTCGCTCACGCACGGCACCAGGGCGCGCCTCGTGCGGCTCGAGTATGCGATCGACATGCGCTACGGCGTACTGCACGACGTCGCGACGAAAGTGTTCGCCGGCGAGCCGGTCGACGTCACCATGGGGCACGTCAACGTCATCTGGCAGGGCGACGCGAACGAGCAGGCGCTACGGCTGCTTGCGCACTGCACCGCGCCGGCGACGCCGCTAAACGTGAGCGGGCTCGAGGTGGTGAGCGTGCGCTGTCTCGCCGAGGAGTTCGGCAGGCGCATGAAGAAATCCGTGCGCATCACCGGCACGGAAGCGCCCACCGCGTGGCTGGTGGACGCGCACGCGGCCGCGGCCCTGCTCGGCGCGCCGCGCGTCTCGCTCGCCAGCATGATCGACTGGCAGGCCGACTGGATCGCGCGCAGGCTGCCGGGCCTGGGCAAGCCCACGCATTTCGAAGCCCGCGATGGGAAGTATTGAGGTAGAGCTTAGCGAGGCAGATCTTTCGGGTTGCCTGGCGCTTTCGAAGTCAGCGCACTGGAACCAGAACGAGGCCGACTGGCGCCTGATGCTCGGCTTCGGCCGGGGCTGGGGGATCCGCGAAGGCGGCTCGCTTGCCGCGTCCACGCTGCTGCTGCCCTACGGAGAAAGCTTTGCCTGGGTGGCGATGGTGCTGGTGCTGCCCGAGCACCGGCGCAAAGGCTTCGCTTCGCGGCTGCTGCGCCTCGCGCTCGCCGAGCTCGCGGCGCAGCGCCGCATCGCACTGCTCGACGCGACGCCAGCCGGGCGCACGGTATACGTCCGGGAAGGCTTCCGGGATTGCTGGAGTTTCAAGCGCTTTTCGATGGTGAAAGGTCCTGGAGCGGCAGCGAACGAGAGAAACATGGACGATCGCGACTGGCCGCAAATCCTTGATCTGGATCAGAAGGCATTCGGCGCAAGCAGGGAGACCGTCCTTCGGAATCTGGCCTCCCGCCAGCCGAAGATCGCGCTCGTGGCCGAACGGAACGGCCAGATCGCTGGCTTCGTCCTTGGCCGCGAGGGCAGGGAAGCGCTGCAGATCGGTCCGTTAGTGGCGGACGATGCGCAGACCGCGCGCGCACTGCTGGGCGCTGCCCTGGGAAGGATCGACGGACCTGTCTATCTCGACATCGCGGACCATGCCGCGCCGCTGCAAGCCTGGGTGCTCGCGCAGGGCTTTGCGGTCCAGCGTTCCTTTACTCGCATGGCGCATGGTCCGGAGGGAGGAGCGCCGGGAAACGCTGCGGTCGTTTTTTGCCCTGCGGGACCCGAGCTCGGCTGACTGGAGGTGAAACCATGACCTATGACTTCATCGTCATTGGCTCCGGCCACAACGGCCTTGCCTGCGCGGGCTACCTCGCCAAGGCGGGCGCCAGTGTCCTGGTCCTCGAGCGCAACCCGCGGGTGGGCGGCAGCTGCCACACCGCGGAAGAGACGCTGCCCGGCTACAAGCACAACATCTGCTCGATGGTCCACACCCATATCCCGCTGAGCCCGGTATACCGCGACCTCGAGCTCGAGCGCCACGGCGTCAAGTACGTCTACCCCGACCAGTTGCGCGGCACGATCTTCCCCGACCACAAGTGCCTCGTGATGTACCGCGACACCGGGCGGATGGCCGCCGAAATCGCGCGCTTTTCGGCGCGGGACGCGCAGACGTTCACCCAGCTTGTCGCGGACTACGGCGAGTTCATCGAGTCCACCTATCTTCCGCTCATGTATTCGCCGCCGCTGCCGCCGTCGCTGCAAACCGCCGAGCTCGAGAAGTCCGAGGAGGGCCGCGCGCTCATGCAGTGGCAGGCGAGCACGCCGGTGCGGCTCCTGGACGAGCTCTTCGAGAGCGAGCAGGTGAAGGTGCACTTTCTCGCACGCATGACGGTGCTCGGCTTCGCGCCCGACCAGTTCGGCCAGGGCTGGATCCAGCTCTTCCGGATCCTGAAGGCCGAGGCGCCGATCTGCGTCGGCGGCTCGCAGCAGCTCGCGGAGGGCCTGCGGCGGGTTCTGGAGGCGCATCGAGGCGTCGTTCAGACTGGCAAACCCGTAAGAAGAATCCTCCTGCGGGGAAACAGAGCCGTTGGGGTCGAGTTGCAGGACGGCACCCGGCTCGAGGCGGCGAAGGCGGTGATCACCAACGTAGAGCCGAAGAAGAGTTTCCTCGGCATGGTGGGCGAGGAGCATCTGCCGGCGTCGTTCGCCACGCGGGTCAGGAACTACCACTCGCGCGGGCGCTCGCTCTTTTGCCTGCACCTCGCGGTCTCCGAGCCGCCGCAATACAAGGCGGGCGCCCACAACCCGCACGTCAACCGCGCGTTCAGCCAGGAGATGTTCTGCGGCACGGTCAGGGACCAGGTCGAGGCCTACCAGGAGATCGCCGGCGGCAAGGCGCCGCGCCGGGAGATGCTGCAGATCACGCTGCCGACGCTCTTTGATCCGTCGCAGGCCCCCGCGGGCAAGCACACCGTGCTCGTGTGGCAGTACGCGCCCCATGCGTTGCAGGGCGGCTGGGAGAAGGCGCGCGAGGAATACGCCGAGCACTGCCTGGAGCGCTGGCGCGCGTACGCGCCGAACATGACGAGGGACAAGATCCTTGCCATGACCATCCAGGACCCGACCGACACCGTGCGGCACAACGACAACATGGTGAACGGCGTCGACGTCGTGGGCGACATGACGCCGGACCAGATGGGCTACTTCCGGCCGTTCGCGGGATGGTCGAGCTATCGCACGCCGATCGAGGGCCTCTACATGTGCGGCGGCTACTGCCACCCGGGCGGCGGCGTGCACGCGGGCGCGGGCCACAACGCCGCCGGGGTGATCGCCGAGGATTACAAGCTCAAAAAGTGGTGGGACTGATGCCCGAGCGCGAAGCGAGATTCAGCGTCAAGGCCCCGCCCGCCGAGGTGTGGCGCTTCATCCGCGACATCGAGTCGCTGTGCGCCTGCATTCCGGGCGTGGAGCGCGTCAAGTTGCTCGATGAGCGCACCGCGGAACTGACCGTGAGGGAAAAGGTCGGCGTGATCCCTTTGATCGTGGATCTGACCGCGCATATCGACACGGAGGAGCCGCCGCGCCACCTGCATGCGACCGCAAAGGCCGAGCACCTCACGATGGAGATCGATGTCGCTCTCGCGGCCGCCGGCGCAGCGACCGACCTCGTCGGCCTGATCAGGGTGAAGGGCGAAGGGCCGCTGAAGCCGATCGTCGATCGCCTTTTCGAAAAAAGGGCGACCGAGCGGGCCTCCCAGTTCGCCGAAACCCTGGATAAGCGCTTCAGCGGCGCCGCGGCCGCGCCGGTACCTGCCCGCGCCGGCTGGCTTCGCCGCCTGATCGCCTGGCTGCGGCGCCTTACTTCGTCATCTTGATCGAACGGTCGAGGAACTCGTTCGTGTAGGTCGCCTTGACGTCGAACGGCTTGTCGATGCCGACGTAGTCGCGCACCAGCTCGTAGTCGGCCTTCATGCGGCCGTCGTCATGGATGCCGAGCGCGACACTCTTGGAGAACTTGTCGCTCATCAGCACCTCGACCAGTTGCCAGTTGACGAGCTCGTTGTCGAAGCTGAGCGCGCCGTTCGCGTCGACCAGGGCCTTGACGCAGGGCTTGGGATCCTTCACGCAGGCGGCGAAGGCGCGCTGCGTGACCTTGACGAACTTGTCGACCTGGGCCCTGTTCTTCTTCAGGTACTCGCCGTTGACGATCACCGAGTTGCCGTACGGGTTGAGCCCGACGTCGCGCCAGGCGACGAAGCCCATATCGTCGCCGAGCTCGCGCTGGAAGATGTGGTGGATGTTGTAGAACGAGGTCGTGATGTCGATCGACTTCGACTTCAGCGCGGAGAGCTTGGCGTTGGCGTCGATGTTCACCCACGTGATCGACTTGGGATCGATGCCGTTCGCCTTGGCGAGCGCCGGCCACATAGGCCGGGCGCCGTCGGCGGCCGGGTTGCCGATCTTCTTGCCGGGAAAATCCTTGATGCCCTTGATGCCCGAGCTCTTGAGCCAGTAGAGCCCCTGCGGCGAATTGGCGTAGACGTTGAACACGCCGACCGCGTCGGTGCCCTTGCCCTTGCCGATGAGCACGTTGCCCATGTCGGCGAGGCCGATCGGGTTGGCGGCGGCGCCGACCTTCTGCACCGCGAGCATCGAGCCCTTGCCCGGCTCGAGATTCAGATCGATGCCTTCCTTGGCGTACCAGCCCTGCGCCTTGGCGTAGTAGTAGGGCGCGTGGTCGCCGCCCGGAACCCAGTTGAGGATGAAGTCGAGCTTCTGCTGCGCGAGCGCCGGGTAGGCGGCCGCGGCCGCGAGCACGGCGATGAGAGTTCTTCGCATGGAAACCTCCTGTCTGCTCGATGGTAGGAGCCATGCGCGCGAGTGTCAACGGATATACTCTTTAACCGGTTAGTTACCTCGCAATGCACTTCTCGAAAATTCCCCCGGAACTTCTCGCGCTCCTGCGCCGCGGCACCGTGATCCCGGCGCATCCGCTCGCGCTCGATGCCGCGCGTCGGCTCGATGCGCGTCGCCAGCGCGCGCTTTCCCGCTACTACCTCGACGCGGGCTGCGGCGGGCTCGCGGTCGGCGTACACGCCACGCAGTTCGCGATCCGCGAGGCGGGCCTCTACGAGCCCGTGCTCAGGCTCGCCGCCGATGAGGCGCGTACCTGGGTCCGCAGGCCGACCGTATTGATTGCAGGCCTTTCAGGAAAGACCGGACAGGCGACGAAAGAGGCGAGGACCGCCCTCGGCCTCGGCTACCATGCCGGCATGCTCTCGCTCGCGCCGATGAAGGGGGCGTCGATCGACGAGCTGATCGCGCATTGCGCCGCCGTGGCCGCCGAAATTCCGCTCGTCGGCTTTTACATGCAGCCCGCGGTCGGCGGGATCCATCTGCCGGCCGAGTTCTGGCGCCGCTTCTGCCTGGTCGACAACGTGATCGCGATCAAGGTCGCGCCGTTCAATCGCTATCGCACGCTCGATGTCGCCAGGGGCTTGGTGGCCGCACGCGCCGAAGACCGCATCACGCTCTACACGGGCAACGACGACCACATCGTGCTGGACCTGCTGACGCCATTGCTGGTGAGGCGGGGGAGGAAGGAAATCCAGGTCCGGATCAGAGGCGGGCTGCTGGGCCACTGGAGCGTCTGGACACGCTATGCAGTTCGGCTGCTGAAAAAGCTGCAGAAAGCAAAGCCGACCCCGCAGCTTCTCGGCCTGGACTCCAAAGTGACCGACGCGAACGGCGCGTTCTTCGACGTCGAGAATAACTTTGCCGGCTGCATCGCCGGCTGCCACGAGGTGCTGCGTCGCCAGGGCTTGCTCGAGGGCATCTGGTGCCTGGACCCGAACGAGCGCCTCTCGCCCGGCCAGGCCGCCGAGATCGACCGCGTCTACGCCGCCTACCCGGAGATGAACGACGACGCCTTCGTGAAAAAGAACCTCGCCCGCTGGCTCTCCTGAACCCGAGGACCCCATGAACGAAACCGCCGTACGCTGGACGCTCGCCATCGCCGCGCACCTCGCGCTGATCGCGGCCTGGTACCTGTTCGTGAAGCTCGGCAACGTGCCGAAGTTCGTCATGCCCTCGCCCGGCTCGACGCTCGATGCGCTGCTGCAGCCGAACTACAACTGGTGGACCAATATCGCGGTCACCGGCACCGAGATCTTCGCGGGCTACGCGCTCGCGCTCGTGGTCGGCGTCGCGCTCGCGCTCGTCTTCACTTGGTCGAAGACGCTGGAGGCGTTCTTCATGCCCCTGTTGGTCTCGCTCAACATGATCCCCAAAGTCGCGCTCGGTCCGCTGATCATCGTCTGGTTCAAGTACGGCGTGTTCCCGAACACGCTGATGGCGTTCTCGATCTGCGTGTTCCCGATCCTGCTCACCACCGCGCGCGGCCTGCGCGAGATCGAGCCCGAGCTGCTGGATCTGGTGCACTCGCTGAAGGGCTCGCGCTGGCAGCTCTTCACCAAGATCCAGCTCCCGGGCGCGCTGCCGTATATCTTCTCGGGCATGAAGGTCGCTGCGATCCTCGCGGTGGCCGGCGCGATCGTCGGCGAGTTCCTCGGCTCGGACAAGGGCCTCGGCTACCTCATGCTGCAGGTGCAGGTGACGCTCGACACGCCGGCGATGTTCATGGCGGTCCTCCTCATCACGCTCCTCGGCATGATGCTGTATGGGCTCGTTCTCCTCCTGGAAAAACTGCTGGTGGTGAAAGATGCCAGGATCGCCTGATCCCTTCATCCGGCTGCGCGGCGTCAAGAAGATCTACCGCCGCGGCAAGCAGGAGCACCTGGCGGTCTCGGACGCCACGTTCGACGTCATGCCGGGCGAGCTCGTCTCGATGGTCGGGCCCTCGGGCTGCGGCAAATCGACCCTGCTCAAGATCCTCGCTGGGCTGCATGCGCACGATGGCGGCGAGGTGAAGATCGGCTCCAGCTCGCACGCCTTCAATCCGGCGCGCGACGTAGGGATGGTTTTCCAGGCGCCGCTCCTTCTCAAATGGCGACGCATTCTGGAAAATGTGCTCTTGCCTGCGGAGATCCTTGGAATCCCCCAGGGTGAGGCTAGAGAGAGAGCAAAACACCTTTTGGCCCTTGTCGGACTGACGGGCTACGAGGACAAGTATCCCTACGAGCTCTCGGGCGGCATGCAGCAGCGTGCCGCGATCGCGCGCGCGCTGGTGCACGACCCCAAGCTCGTGCTGATGGACGAGCCCTTCGGCGCGCTCGATGCGCTCACGCGCGAGAAGATGAACCTCGAGCTCCTGCGCATCTGGAAGGAGGCGCGCAAGACCATCGTCTTCGTCACGCACGGCATCTCGGAGGCGGTGTTCCTCGGCACGCGCGTGGTGGTGCTCACCCCGGGGCCGGCGAAGATGGCCGACAACTTCCCGATCGAGCTCGCGTACCCGCGCACGCTCGACATGAAGACCAACGAGCGCTTCGGCGAGTACACGCGGCGCATCTACCGGCTGCTGGGAATGGAATGATCCTCTACGGCGACATCCACAACCACAACGCGCACGGCTACGGCACGGGGTCGATCGAGCGCTCGCTGGAGATCGCGCGCACGCACCTGGATTTTTTCTCCTTTACTGGCCATTCCAGCTGGCACGACATGCCTTCGATGGAAGGCTAGCGCGAACGCCACTGGATCGACGGCTTTAAGCGCCTGAAAGAAACCTGGCCGCGCGTGCAACAGGTGATCGCCGAGGGCAACCGGGACGGCGAGTTCAGCACCTTCCTCGGCTTCGAATGGCATTCCTCGCAGTGGGGCGACCAGTGCGTCGTGTTCCCCGAGGACCACCGCCCCCTGTTCTACACCTCCGATCCGGAGGCGTTGCGCCGCTTCTGCATCGATGAGCGCGCGCTGATGATCCCGCATCACCTCGCCTACCCCAAGGGTTGCCGCGGCGTGAACTGGGACATGTTCCGCGAAGACTGCACGCCGGTGGTTGAGATCTTCTCGGAGCACGGCAACTCCGAGGACGACCGCGGCCCGTTTCCGTTTGTCACGCATACGATGGGCGGGCGCGAGACCGCCAACACTGCGCGCGCGGCGCTGGACGCGGGCAAGCGCTTCGGCTTCGTCGCTTCCTCGGACGACCACGCCGGCTTTCCGGGTGCCTACGGCGAAGGACTCATGGGCGTGCACGCCCAGGAGCACGCGCGTGCCTCGATCTTGGAAGCCATTCGCACACGGCGCACCTGGGCGCTGACCGGCGACCGGATCGAAGTGGAGTTCAGTGTCGAGGGCGCGCCGATGGGCGCGCTGATCGACGCGGGCAAGAGGGTCGAGGTCGCGTTCGACGTGCGCGGCCGCGACGAGCTGGACGTGGTCGAGATCGTGCAGGACGGGCGAGTCGCGCACCGCGCCCACGCCGCAGAGACGCCGCCCGATTTTTCCGGCCCCGTTCAGCTGCGGCTCGAATGGGGCTGGGGTCCGTGGGGCGCGCTCGCGCTCGAGCGCGTCTGCGACTGGCAGATGCGCGTGCAGCTCTCGCGCGGGCGCATCCGCCGCTTTTTTCCCTACCTCTCGAGCATGCCCTTCGACGAGCAGCGCCGGCACCGGTTCGAGCGCCTGGGCGAGACCGGCCTCGCGATCCGCTCCTATACCTCGCGGCGTAACGCCTACCGCGAGAATCCGAACCAGAGCGTGGTCCTGGAGCTGGAAACCGACGCGGATGCCGAACTGGCACTTGTGCTCACCGAGCCTGTCGCGCAGACAGCCTCAGCGCGCCTCGCGGATCTGGCGCGCGGCTCGCTCAACCTGTTCACCGGTCCTTTCCCGAAGGAGGGCTGGCAGTGGCACCGCGTCATTCCGCTTGCCGCCTCGAGCGTGGCCGGGCGGGCGGCGCTCGAGCTGCCGGACGGCCGATCCTCCTACCTCTATCTGCGGGCGCGCCAGAGGAACGGCCATATGGCCTGGGCGAGCCCGGTGTTCATGAACTACCGATGACGGGGAGCCTCCGCTCATGAGCGCAGGCATGCGCAGCGTGCACGGCGTCACCCACTACGAGCCCGCGCGGGCGGCCAACGGCTACACGCTGCTCATGGCGGCGACCTCGTTCGCCACCGCGCCCGCGTTCTTCAAGGACCTCGGCTGGGACCCGGTGAAGAGCTTCACGCCGGTGAGCCTGGTGGCGACCGTGCCGATCCTCGCCGTCACTGGGCCGTCGGTGCCGGTGAAGACGCCGCAGGAGCTGATCGCCTACTCCAGGGCGAACCCAGGAAAGCTGAACCTCGCCTCTCCCGGCGCGACGACACTGACGCGCCTGTCGGGCGAGATGTTCAAGCAGGTGGCGGGCCTCGACTGGATGACGGTGCACTACAAAGGCGGCGCGCCCGCGGTGCAGGACATGCTGGGCGGCAGCGCCCACGTCATGTTCGCCAACATCTCGGACGTCATCAGCCACGTAAAGGCCGGAAAGCTCACAGAGATTGCCGTCACCACGCCCAAGCGCTCGGCCATCGTGCCCGAGGTGCCGACGCTCGCCGAGTCCGGCTTCCCGAAGTTTTCCTTCTCGACCTGGCAGGCGGTCGTGGGTCCCGCCGGGCTGCCGCGCGACGCGATGCAGAGGCTCAACGCGGAAATCGTCGCCGCCATGGCGCTGCCGGAAATGAAGGCGCGCTTCCTTTCCTTCGGCACCGACGCCGCGACCAGCACGCCGCAGGAGCTCGGCCAGTTCCTCGCCGAGGAGACCGCCAAGATCGCCGCCATCGCGAAGAGCGTCGGAGCCAAGACGGACTGAGCATGGCGCGCAACAACCGCCGGGACCCGGAGCGCAACCAGGGCCGCATCCTCAAGGCGGCGCTCGAGGAGTTCGCACGCTACGGCCTGAGCGGCGCGCGCGTGGACCGCATCGCCGCGCGCGCCGGCGCCAACAAGCGCATGCTCTACTACTACTTCGGCAACAAGGACGACCTCTTCCTCGCGGTGCTGGAGGAGAGCTACCGGCGCATCCGCAACGCCGAGCGCGCGCTGCATCTCGCCGACCTCGACCCGCGCGCGGCCATGCGCCGCCTGGTCGAGTTCACCTGGAGCTACTACCTCCAGCACCCCGAGTTCCTGACGCTGCTGAACAGCGAGAACCTGCACCGCGGCCGGCATCTGAAGCGCTCGAAGAACGTCGTCGCCATGCACTCGCCCTTCGTCGCCATGATCCAGCAGGTGCTCGAGCGCGGGGTCCGCAAGGGCGAGTTCCGCCGCGGCGTCGACCCGGTGCAGCTCTACATCTCGATCGCCGGGCTGGGCTATTTTTATTTGAGCAACCGGCATACGCTATCGACCATCTTCGAGCGCGATCTGCTCGCCGGGCGCCACAAGGCCGAGCGCCTCAGGCACATGACCGAGTTCGTGCTGGGCTATCTTTCAAAGTGAGAGGAGGAACCATGCTGCGACTTCTTTTAGGGATTGTTCTTGCTGGAGCGTCGGCGATCTCGCAGGCGCAATGGAAGCCCAACAAGCCGATCACGGTGATCGTGCCGTGGGCGGCGGGCGGCTCGACCGACCAGGTGACGCGCATCGCCGCCGGGGAACTGGAGAAGGCGCTCGGCCAGAAGGTCGTCGTCGTCAACCAGCCCGGCGCCTCCGGCTCGATCGGCACCAAGAACGCGCTCGAGGCGGCGAAGGACGGCTACACCTGGACTTCCGGCGCGGCGCAGGACCTCGGCAGCTACCGCGTGCTCGGCATGCTCGAAACCGGGCTGGCCGACTGGTACCTGTTCCTTTCCGTCGCCAACGTCCCGGTGGTGGGCGTGAACGCGGCAGCGCCCTACCAGACGATCCAGCAGCTGCTCGATGACATGAAGGCGAAACCGGGCCAGATCTCGGTGGCGACCGCCGGCCAGCTCTCGGGCGGGCACAACGCGATGGAGGCGATCTCGCGCGCGACCGGCGTGAAGTACCGCCACGTCACCTACGACGGCGGCGCGCCGGCGGTGGTCGCGACCGTGGGCGGCGAGACGCAGGTCACCACGCAGCTCGCAGTCGAGCAGGCCGACATGATCCGCGCCAAGCGCCTGCGGCCGCTCGCCACGGTCTCGGACAAGGCGGTCGAGATCGACGGCTTCGGCCGGATCGAGCCGATCACGCGAGTGATCCCGAGCTTCAGGGCGGCGACCAACTACTTCGGCATCTTCATCCCGAAAGGCGTGCCGGCCGAGGTGGTGGCGACGCTCGACAAGGTCTGGCGCGAGCAGATCGCGACGAGCGAGGCGCTGAAGAAGTACGCCAACGCGCGCGGCGCGTTCTTCGGGCCGCTGGCGGGCGACCCGGCGCAGAAGGCGGCGTTTCCCGCGGTGCAGGCGAACTCCTGGCTCATGTTCGAGTCGGGCAAGGCCAAGGTCTCGCCCGACACTGTGGGCATTCCGAAGCCAAAACCGGAGATTCTGTACATGAACCCCTTTGTGCTTATAGTCATGCTCTTGAGCGGGCCGGGGCCGGCCTTGACAATTTATGAATTCACCAGCCTGCAGAAATGCCAGAACGCAGCGACTCAGATTATGGTAAACCTGAAAAACGCGAAGGTCGCCTGCGTTCCAAAATGATCCGCCGGCGCTTTTCTGCTAGTCCATCTGCCTGGAAATTTTCGAGTAATCCATTCGGATAGCATCCTGCGAACCGATTACCACGGTGTTCGACAGGCTGCTGGCCGGAGGCCCGTAGTTCGGGCGGCGCACGTACAGGGCGATCCCGGCGATCCCGCAGTCGCGAATGATATTGTCCCGCCCGAGAAGGTGGGACGAATCCTTCACTGCAAATCCAAGTTTGGCGCGCGCGATCCGGTTATCGATGGCCAGCACGACGCTGCCTTCGCCGACAGAGACGGCTTTGTCGTTGGCAGTGTCAATCGTATTGTCGCGCATCAGCACGTGGCTGCCGCTGAAATCCAGGCAATCACCACCGCAGCGAGTAAACCTGCTGTCCTTGATCTCGCCATGACTCCAGTCCGAGTCGATGCCATCGCCGGCGACCTGGTCAATGGCCAACCGTTCGATTTCGAACAGGCTATGGTAAAGATTTATTGCGTCGTCGGAGGTGAATCCGCGGATGGCGACATCGCGCAACGTCGCAGAGGATCGGACAAAAGTCAGGCCGCCGGGCATTTTGCGCCCTTCCCATGATCCGCCGCGGGCGTTCTCTATTTTTGCCCACGTGATCGAGTGCCGCGGCGACGCAGTGCTCTCGTTGACGACGAGAATTCCTTTCCAGCTGTCCACGTGCGCTTTCAGGATGACCGGATTGTCTCTGGAGCCCTGAATGCGCAGGGTTCCGAGCACGAGAATGCCCGCGTTCTGGGCGAATTCGAGCGTTTGGCCCGGTCCGATGATTGCGGTTTGATCGGCCGAAATCACGATTGGCTTGGCATAGAGGCCCGACCGTAGCGCAATCTCGCCTGGTGCCGATTCCGCCGGGCTGTCGCCTGGGCGCGCGATCCCCGCTTGCTTAAGCGATTGCTGGTGCAGCCAGAACGGGACTCTCGCAGTTTCGTGTACCACGGCCGACACGTTGCCTTCGACCATGCCGAGGACATGCTCGGGGTACCTTCCGAGGAGGCCGTAAGCGACGACCTCCGGTTGTGCAACCGCGTATGGTCGGGCCTCGCCGAACGCAAATTCCAGGTCGATCGTTGCCAATATGGGCCGGCCCTGTTCTTGCGGGCCATTGATGAGCGGTATCAGATTGTCCACCCACAGTCCGGTTCGTTTCGAGATGGGCAGGTGCTTCGCCGGGTAAAGAACGAGCTTGCGGGCCGGCTCGAGGACACCATTCTCAGTAATCGCACGGCCATTTACCGATGTCAGTTTGAAGCGTCCTTGATTGGACGGCTCTCTGCTCGGACTCGGAAAGAACTTCCCCAATTGCCTAGCGCGTGCACGACCGGCCATCTCCGCGCGCTGACCTGGTCTGGGCGCTGGCGTGGATCGCGTTTGGCGCGGCCGCGCTCTACGGCTCCTGGACCATGGACCGGCTGGAGAAGATGAACATCAACCCGTACACGGTGCCGGGCCTCGTGCCGGGATTGCTCGGCGCCGGCATCCTGCTGCTGGGGTTGATGCTGCTCGTGCGCTCGCTGCGCGCGCCGGCGCGCGGCGCGTTTGACGCCCGCCCGCCTGAAGCGCGCGGCCGGCTGGCGCTCACGCTGGCGCTCTGCCTCGTCTACGGCGCGGGTCTCGTCGGCCGTGGTCTGCCCTTCTGTGCGGCGACGTTTCTCTTTGTCTTCGCGGCGATCGCGCTGCTGCAATGGCCGGAGCGGCGCGCGGGCGGCCAGACCGCGCGCGGGCTTGCGTTCGCAGCCGTCTGCGCGGCCGGCACCGCGGCCGGCGTCACGCTCGTGTTCCAGGAGCTCTTCCTGGTGCGCCTGCCCTAGAGGGCCATGCCCGAGGGACTCGTCATGCTGGGCGGCGCGCTCGCCAAGCTCGCCGCGCCGGCGACCCTTGGCCTGATCGCCGCGTCCTGCCTCGCCGGCATCGTCATCGGCGCGCTGCCCGGGCTCACCGCGACTATGGGCGTGGCGCTGCTCACCACGCTAACGCTCAAGATGCCCGCGAGCCATGCGATCCTCGTGCTGATCTGCACCTACGTCGGCGCGATCTACGGTGGCTCGCGCTCGGCGATCCTGCTCAACATCCCGGGCACCCCCGCGAACGCGGCCGCGTGCCTGGACGGCCACGCGCTCGCGTGCCAGGGGCTCGCCGGCCGCGCGATGGGCATCTCGACCACCGGCTCGGTGATGGGCACGCTGATCGGCATCTTCTTTCTCGCGCTCTTCACGCCGGCACTCGGCGAGGTGGCGCTGAAATTCGGCGCCTACGAGTTCTTCTGGCCCTCGCTCTTCGGCGTGGTGATTTCGGGCAACCTGACCGGCAACGACCCGCTGAAGGGCTGGATCGCGGGCTTCCTCGGCCTGTTCATCGCAGGCATCGGCACCGACCCGATCCACGCCTACGAGCGCTTCTCCTTCGACAACCGCGACCTCGCGGGCGGGTTCGCGCTTATCCCGGTGCTGGTCGGCGCCTTCGGCTTCGCCGAGGTGCTGAGCGCGCTCGCCGAGAAGACCGCGCGGCCAGCGATCGCGAGCTTCGACTCGTTCCTGCCGCGCCTGGGCGACGTGCTCAAGTACTGGAAGACGATCGTGCGCTCCGGCCTGATCGGCACCTTTGTCGGCATCATCCCGGGCGTGGGCGAGGACGTCGCCTCGTGGTCCTCGTACGCCGCCGCGAGGCGCGCGAGCAAGACGCCCGAGGAATTCGGCAAGGGCTCGGTCGACGGGCTGATGGCGGCCGAGACCGGCGACAACGCCTGCGTGCCCGGGGCGATCATCCCGGTTCTCGCGCTCGCCATTCCCGGCTCGGCGCCGGCGGCGATGCTGATGGCGGCGATGATCATCCATGGAGTGCAGCCGGGGCCGCTCATCATGGTCGAGAACGCGCAGTTCGTGTACGACGTGGTCGGCATGATGCTGATGGCGACGCTCGGCATCCTCGTCTTCGGCCTCGTCATGGTGCGCCCCCTCATCAAGATCCTGCAGGTGCCGCGCGAGGTGATCATGCCAATCGTGTTCGTGTTGTGTCTGGTCGGCGCCTACTCGATCGCGCAGCGCGTGTTCGACATCTGGGTGATGCTCGGCTTCGGCGTGCTCGGGTATCTGCTGCGCCGCCACAATTACCCGATGGCGCCGTTCGTGCTCGGCATCGTGCTAGGCGACCTGCTCGACAAGAACCTGCGTCGCGGCCTGGTGCTCTCCGACGGCGACCTCACCCCCTTCTTCACGCGGCCGATCAGCGCAGCGCTGTTCGCGGTGTGCGTTCTGACGGTGCTGCTCAATATCGGCGCGCTGCGGCGCGGGCTCGGGCGGCTCTTCGCGGGGGCTTGATGCGCATTGCACTGTGCAACGAAGTCATCGCGCCGATGCCGTTCCCGAAGCAGTGCGAGTACGCGGCCAAGCTCGGCTACGACGGCCTGGAGATCGCGCCCTACACGCTCTCGGAGGAGCCGCACCGGCTCGGCGCCGCGCAGCTCGCCGCCGCGCGCCAGGCGGCCGCGGACGCGGGGGTCGCGGTCACCGGGTTGCACTGGTTGCTGTTGAAGCCCCCCGGACTTTCCATAAGTTCCAGAGATGAACAAGTAAGGACAAAAACAGTCGATGTCATGCTCGCATTGATCGACCAGTGCGCGGAGCTCGGCGGCCGCTACCTCGTGCACGGCTCGCCGCACCAGCGCCGGGTGGACGCCGGCGACACGCGCGAGGCGGCGACCGCGCGCGCGCAGGAATGCTTCGCCAAGGCCGCCGAGCGCGCCGACAAGGCAGGCGTGGTCTATTGCATCGAGCCGCTCTCGGCCGACCAGACGCCGCTCGTCAACACGCTCGCCGAGGCGGCGAAGCTGGTAAAGGCGATCGGCAGCAAGAGCGTGCGCACCATGCTGGATTGCAGCTCGGCCGGCCGCATGGAGAAGGAGCCGCTCGCCGCGCTCGTCGACAAGTACCTGCCCAAGGGCCTGATCGCGCACGTGCAGGTGAACGACCGCAACCGCCGTGGCCCGGGCCAGGGCGAGCAGCGCTTCGCGCCGCTCCTCGCCGCGCTCGTGCGCCACAAGTACGCCGGCGACATCGCGGTCGAGCCCTTCGACTACTTGCCCGACGGCCCTGCCGCCGCCGCGCGCGCGATCGGCTACATCCGGGGCATTCTGGAAACGCTGCAGGCCGAGTAGCGATGCCCTCGCGCGAGCGTGTGCAGGCCCTGGTAGCGATGGTCGAGGCGGGCAAGTTCGTCGAGGCGATCGAGGAGTTCTACACCGAGGACGCGACCATGCAGGAGAACAACGCGCCGCCGCGCGGGCCGCGCGAGCGACTGATCGCGTACGAACGGGGGGTCATGTCTTCATTCAAGAGCATTCACACCCTGCCGGGCTCGGCGTTCGTGGTCGACGGCGACGTGGCCGTGATCCGCTGGACCTTCATCTTCACGCGCAAGGACGGGACGAGCTTCCGGATGGAAGAGCTCGCCTGGCAGCGCTGGCGCGGCGACCGGATCGCGGAAGAGCGTTTCTTCTACGATCCGGCGCGGCCGCCGCGCCCCGTCTGACCCCGGCTACTTTAGCGGCTTGATCCTGCTCGAGAACGCGTTGGTGAAGACGTCCGCCGCCTTCACCGGCCGGTCGGGCTTGTTCTGCGCGAAGGTAATGTCGATCGTGCGCTGCATCAGGTCCTCCTCGATCCAGCCGATGCCGTGCTTGCGCGAGCGCTCGGTGATGCACAGGTCGTAGATCTGCGGCGTGGTGTTAAAGAGCGCCTCGACGTCCAATCCCGGCACCGCCGCCGCCATCGCGTCGATCGCCTCGCGCGGACTGGCGTGCGCGTCGCGCCAGCCCTTGTGCGTCGCGCGCAGGAAGCGCTCGATCAGCTTCGGGTTCTTCTTCTCGGTCTCGGTGTTGATGAAGTAGGTGTGCCCGTAGATTGGCAGGCCGTAGTCGGCCCACAGCAGGTGGCCGACGTTGCCCTTGCCGAGCACCTTTTCCCAGATCGCGTAGCTGGTATAGAGGTCGAACGAGGCGTCGACCTCGCCGGCGGCGACGATCGCCTGCTTGCCCTCGGGCTTGACGTTGACGAGCGTGACGCCGCCCGAGTCGAGCTTGTTGATCGCGGCGAACGCCGGCCAGAGCACGCGGTGCGAATCGGCGGGCGGCACTGCGATCTTCCTGCCGATCAGGTCCTGCGGCTTGGTGATGTTCGCGCTCTTCTTGAAAAAGGCGTTGTTGCCCGCCTTGTCGAACACCACCGCCACCATCTTCAGGTTGGCGCCCTTGGAGATCGCGGTGATGACCGTGGGCGCGTCCGAGATGCCGAGGTCGCCCTGCTTGAGATCGATCTTCTTCGCGCTGTCGGCCGAGCCGGAGCCGCGCACCACGGTGAGATCGATGCCTTCCTCCTTGTAGTAGCCCTTCTTCAGCGCCATGTAGATCGGCGAATGGTCGGCGAGGTGGAACCAGTTGAGCTGCAGCGTGAACTTGTCCTGCGCGAGCGCGACCAGCGGTAGCGCGAGCAAAACCCCGACGAAAAGACTTTTTATGTGAACCTCCTCTATTTGGCCTCTTCCCGGTACGCCCAGGGCGCGACCAGCCGCTCCACGGCGACGACCAGCCCGTAGAGTACCAGCCCGAGGACCGAGATCAGGATCAGCGAAGCGAAGATCGACGGCGTCTCGAGCGTGACGCCGCCGGTGATGATGAGCGAGCCCAGGCCGCGCTCCGAGGCCACGAACTCGCCGACAATCGCGCCAGTGACCGACATGGTGGCGTTCAGCTTCAGGCCGGTGAAGATGTAGGGCACCGCGTTCGGGAAGCGGATCTTCATGAACACCTGCCAGCGGCTGGCGCGCAGCGTGCGCACCAGATCCAGCATCTCAGGCTCGGCGGTCGCGAGGCCGACCGCGGTGTTCACCACCATCGGGAAGAACGCGATCGTCGTGCCGATCACGATGTTCGGCCAGATGCCGTAGCCGAGCCAGATGACGAACAGCGGCGCGAGCGCGATCTTGGGCAGGGTGTTAAACAACACCAGCACCGGCATGATCGAGCGCATCAGCAGGTCGTTCCAGACGATCACGACCGCGAGCGCGATGCCGAGGACGGCCGACAGCACGAAGGCGCCGATGACCGCGTAGAAGGTGGCGAGGAAGTTCGCGGTCCACTGGTAGTTCGGCCGGCCGAGCGCCGCGAGCGCCGACCAGGGCGTGGGCAGGATGTCTTCCTTCACCTGCAGCAGCTCGACGCCGACCTGCCATGCAGCGAGCAGCGCGAGGATGACCAGCGCGCTCGGGATGTAGTAGTTGACCGCCTGCAGCAAACGCCGTTCTTGACTCAGCATCCGCGCTCCGCAGAAAATGTAACGAACCGGTTAAATCATGAGACGCGCCCCGAAGGCAGTCAAGCTCGGCGTCGTCGCGATCGAGTGCTTCGAGCGCGACGTTCGCCTGCGCATGCCGTTTCGCTTCGGCGTGGTCACGCTCACCGAGTCGCCGCAGGTGTTCGTGCGCGTGCGCATTCGCACCGAGGACAGCAGGGAAGCCGAAGGGGCCGCCGCGGAGTTGCTCGCGCCCAAGTGGTTCGACAAGAACCTGGCGCTCACGAACGAGGACAACTTCGAGCAGCTGCGCGCCTCGTTGCGCACGGCGCGCAAGCGGTACCTCGCGCACGAGGCCGACACCGCCTGGCGCCATTCTTCGCCGACGAAGGGCCTGGTCGAGAACTACGGCCCCGCATTGATAGACCGTGCGGTACTGGACGCGCTGTGCCGAGGGCTGGGCGTCTCGTTCTATACCTGCATTCGGAAAAATATCGTGGGGGCAGAGAAGTTTGAGGGCCTCGATCTCGCCACCTACTTTTCTAAACTAAAACCGAACCCCCGCATCGCGGCTCGCCATACCGTCGGCCTGGTCGATCCGATCACCGCGGCGGATGTGAAGGCGCGCGTCGGCGACGGGCTGCCGGAGGCGCTGGAGGAGGTCGTCGCGCGCTACGGCCAGCGCTATTTCAAGCTGAAGGTCGGCGGCGACGCAAAGGTGGACGTCGAACGGCTCTCCGCGATCGCCGCGGTGCTTGATCGCAGCGCGGAGCCGTACTACGCGTCGCTCGATGGCAACGAGCAGTACGAGGACATCGAGGGCGTCGCCGCGCTCTGGTCGCGCATGAAGGCCGAGCCGCGGTTGAAGAGAATGGTGGAGAGCATTCTTTTCATCGAGCAGCCGGTGAAGCGCCAGAACGCGCTCTCGCGCCCGGTGCAGGGCATCGAGAAGCCGGTGATCATCGACGAGTCGGACGAATCGCTCGACGCGTTCCCGCGCGCCAAAGCGCTCGGCTATCGCGGCGTCTCGTCCAAGACCTGCAAAGGGATTTACAAGGCGCTTGTCAACCGGGCGCGCTGCGCGGCCTGGGGAGAGCAATATTTCATGTCCGCCGAGGACCTGAAGATCCAGCCGGGCCTCGCGCTGCAGCAGGATCTCGCGCTCGTGTCGCTGCTCGGCCTCACGCACGTCGAGCGCAACGGCCATCACTACGTGAACGGCATGGCCGCGCTGCCGCAAGCCGAGCAGGACGCGTTCCTCGGCGGCCACCCTGATCTGTACGAGAGAAGTCACGGCGCAGTGCGGCCGAGAATCAGCAATGGACAGATGCAGATCGGCTCGCTCGACTGCCCGGGTTACGCGAGCCGCGCCATGCCCGACTGGAACTCGATGCGGGAGATGGCGTGAGAGAGAAGCGCGTCGGCATCATCATGCACGGCGTCACCGGGCGCATGGGCATGAACCAGCATCTCATCCGCTCGATCCTCGCGATCAGAAAGGAAGGCGGCGTCGCGCTCAAGGACGGCTCGCGGCTCGTTCCGGATCCGATTCTGGTCGGCCGGAACGAGAGCAAGCTGGAGGAACTCGCGAGAGCACATGGCGTGTCGCGCTGGACGACCGATCTGAAAAAGACTCTTGAGAGTAAAGGCGACGAGATCTTCTTCGATGCCGCGTCCACGCAGCTGCGCCCCAAGCTGCTCAAGCAGGCGATCGCGGCCGGCAAGCACGTCTATTGCGAGAAACCGGTGGCCACTTCGCTTTCCGAAGCGATCGATCTATTTCGAAAAGCAAAAAAGGCCCGCGTCAAGCATGGCGTCGTCCAGGACAAGCTCTGGTTGCCCGGGCTATTGAAGCTCAAGAAGCTGCGTGACGAAGGGTTCTTCGGCAAGCTCCTCTCGGTCCGGGGCGAGTTCGGCTACTGGGTGTTCGAGGGCGATACGCACTCCGGCCAGCCGCCGGCGCAGCGCCCGTCGTGGAACTACCGCAAGAAGGACGGCGGCGGGATCATCCTCGACATGCTCTGCCATTGGCGCTACGTGCTCGACAACCTCTTCGGCGAGGTAAGGGCAGTGTCGTGCCTTGGCGCAACGCACATCCCGCAGCGCTGGGACGAGGCGGGACAGCGATACAAGGCCACAGCGGATGACGCAGCCTACGCGACCTTCGAGCTCGCGGGCGGCGCGATCGCGCACTTCAACTCGGCCTGGACGGTGCGCGTTCGGCGCGACGACTTGCTGACGCTTCAGGTGGATGGGACCAAGGGAAGCGCGGTGGCAGGACTGCGCGGCTGCAGGGTGCAGAGCTACGCAAAGACTCCCAAGCCCGTGTGGAATCCGGATATTCCGCAGCCGATCGATTTCTATGCGGACTGGGAGGAAGTGCCGGGCGATGGCTACGACAACGCCTTCAAGGCGCAGTGGGAGCTCTTCCTGCGCCACGTCGCGGGCGAGGCGCCGTTCCGCTGGGGGCTGCTGGAAGGCGCGAAGGGCGTGCAGCTCGCCGAAGCCGGGCTGAAGAGCTGGAAGCAGAGGAAATGGATCGACATCCCGAAATTGCAAGCCTGAAGATCGATCTGCCGGTCGCCGGCGGGAAGCTGGAGACCTATCGGTTGAAGGGGCCGAAGAGCTTCATGAAGCCCGCGAAGCCGTTCACGCGCGCCGCCTACGCCGCGGCGCACGTGGTCGCCGACCCGCGCTCGGCGAAGGAGCCGTGGCTCGATGCCGCGATCGACTGGGAGGCGACGCTCGCCTACCGCCGGCACCTCTGGTCCTGGGGGTTCGGCGTCGCCGAGGCGATGGACACCGCGCAGCGCGGCATGGGATTGGATTGGGGCACTTCGCTTTCCCTCATCGAAAAATCCGTGAAAGAAGCGGGCGGCATTCCCGGCGCACAGGTGGCGTCCGGGGCGGGAACGGATCATCTGATGTCGAATCCCGGCCTGAAGCTGGACAACGTGATTGACGCCTACGAGCATCAGTGCGAGGCGATCGAAAAGCTCGGCGGGAGGATCATCCTCATGGCGAGCCGCGCGCTCGCGGCGTGCGCGAAGTCGCCCGATGACTACGGCAAGGTCTACGACCGCATCCTTTGGCAGGTGAAGGAGCCGGTGATCATCCATTGGCTTGGCGAGATGTTCGACCCGGCGCTTGCCGGCTACTGGGGCAAGGACGATCACTACGAGGCGATGGAGGTTTGCCTGGATGTTCTCGCCAGGAATTCCTCCCGGGTCGATGGAATAAAGATTTCCCTGCTGGACAAGGACAAGGAGATCGCCATGCGCCGCCGGTTGCCGAAGGGCGTGCGCATGTACACCGGCGACGACTTCAACTTCGCCGAGCTGATCGAGGGCGACCGGGAAGGGTATTCGGATGCGTTGCTGGGAATCTTTGATTCGATAGCGCCTGCCGCGTCCCAGGCACTGAGTTACTTGAGCTCGAATGAAAAAGCGAAATACAACGAAATCCTGGAACCAACGGTGCCCCTGTCACGGCACATCTTCAAGGCGCCGACGCGCTTCTACAAGACGGGCGTGGTCTTCATGGCCTGGCTGAACGGCCACCAGGACCACTTCGTCATGGTCGGCGGCCAGCAGAGCGCGCGCCCGATCCTGCATTTCGCCGAGCTCTTCCGCCTGGCCGATGCCGCCGGCCTTCTCATGGACCCCGCGCGCGCCTGCGCGCGCATGAAGCAGCTTCTCGCCTTGCATGGAATTTCGTAGATTCGACGAGGGGTTCGGGGCCGAGTGTGTGGGTGCCGATCTGCGTTTGCTTTCAGATTCTCAATTTGAAATTCTCAAAAACAAGTTCTACGAAAACCAAGTCCTTTTGGTTCGGGCTCAGACGCTCACCGCCACCCAGTTCCTCGAATTCGGGCGCCGCTTCGGCCGGCCCGAGCCGCACGTCATCGACCAGTTCCACCATCCCGAGCACGCCGACATCCTGATCCTCTCGAACGTGAAAAAGGACGGCGCGCCAACCGGGCTCGCGGACGCCGGCACGTACTTCCACACCGACTACTCGTATCTCGACGTGCCGGCGCGCTGCACCACGCTCTACTCGATCCAGGTTCCGAAAGTCGGCGGCGATACGCTGTTTGCGAATCAATACGCGGCCTACGAGGGCTTGAGTTCCGACCTAAAGACAAGAATCCAGAACCTTGTCGGCCTGCACCATTACGGCAACCGGGACGACCTGGACGAGCGCTCGCGTACGGTCGCATCCGTCTTGAGCGACGAGCAGAAGCAGAAGGTGACTTGGGTGAAGCACCCGATCGCGCGTCGCCATCCGATCACCGGCCGGACCGCGCTCTACGCGGTGAACGGCAGCTCGTTCGGCATCGAAGGCATGCCTGAGGACGAGGCGCTGGCGCTGCTGCGGGACCTGGCGCGCCACGCCACGCAGGAGAAGTACCGTTGCCGCGTGAAATACGGCGTCGGCGACGTGGTAATCTGGGACAATGCGTCGCTGCTGCACTCGGCGACACTGATCGATCCGGAGGATCCGCGCACGCTGTGGCGGGTCACCATCAAAGAGGAGAGAAAGCCGTCATGAGAGCCGTTCTTTTCGCTGCGCTTGGAATTTTCTTTTCAGTCACCGCGAACGCCCAACTTACGATGCACGGTGCGTCGCAATTCAACGACGACCACGCCTTCACCAAGGCGCTGACCCGCTTCCAGGAGCTGGTCGACAAGTACTCCGGCAAGAAAACCACCTGGGTGCTGCACAAGAACTCGGAGCTGGGGCTGGAAAAGCAGTACTTCGAGTACATGGCGCAAGGCAAGGCGGTCGACTACGCGATAGTGTCGCCGGCGCACATGTCGACCTTCTCCAAGGCCGCGCCCTTCATCGACGCGCCGTTCCTGTTCCGCGATCTCGCGCACTGGAACAAGGTGCTGGACGCCGACATCCTCAAGCCGGTGGCCGACGAGATCAACCAGAAGGCCGAGGTCATGCTGATCGGCTACGCCGGCGGCGGCACGAGGAACATCTTCGTCAACAAGCCGGTGCGCAACATGCAGGAGCTGAAGGCGCTCAAGGTCCGCGTGCAGGGCGCGCCGATCTGGAGCCGCACCTTCCAGGCCGCCGGCATGGCGCCCACGGTGATCGCCTACAACGAGGTCTACAACGCGATCCAGAACGGCGTCATCGCCGCGGGCGAGAACGAGGCTGCCGGCGTCGAGCAGATGAAGTTCTACGAGGTCGCGCCGCACCTGTCGATGACCCAGCACGCGATCACGATCCGGCCGCTGTGCTTCTCGACCAAGACCTTCAACAAGCTCGACAAGGGCATGCAGACGGCGGTGCTCAGGGCGGGCAAGGAGGCGGGCGCCTACGGACGGCAGGTCGAGTCCTCGGAAGACGAGGCGAAGCTCGTCAAGATGGAGAAGGAAGGCAAGCTCAAGCGCGTGCCCTTCGCCGGCCGCGACGAGATGAAGCGCCTGGTCGACCCGGTGATGGCCGCCTACGCCAAGGAGATCGGCGCCGAGGGCATCCTCGCGCAGATCAACGCGATCAAGTAACGCACAAGGGAACGGGCGGCGGCGCGACCAGCGCCGCCGTTTTTTTATGCTTCGAAAACTCATCGCGGGCTACGCCACACTGCTGCGCTGGCTGCTCGCCCTCGCGGTCGGGGTGCTGATCATCCCGGTGTCGCTGCAGATCTTCTCGCGCTACACCGAGCTGATCCCGTCCTACATCTGGACCGAAGAGATGGCGAGGTTCCTGTTCGTCTGGATGATCATGATCGGCGCGATGCTCGGCATCTACGAGGGCCGGCACTTCGAGGTCGACGTCTGGCCGAAGCTCGCGCCGCGCCCACAGGCGGCGCTGCGCCTGGTGAGCAACATCGCGGTGCTCGGCTTCGCGCTCGTCTTCGTCTGGGCGGGCTGGGTCTTCACGCGCTTCGCCTGGAACCGGATCTCGGAGCTCGCCGAGCTGCCGCTCTGGCTGATCCACATGGCGTGGCCGATCGCCGGCCTGACCTGGCTCGTCTTCAGCGGCGAGCAGGTCTGGGACAACGCGCGCACCCTGGTCACGGGGCGGGTGCCGAAAGACATGGACGAGGCACCCGATGCCGGGGCCAGCGGAGGAAGCGCAGTATGACCGGCGCGGTGCTCACGCCAGGCCAGGCGACCTGGATCCTGTTCGGGGTCTTCTTCGCGCTCATGTTCCTGCGCGTGCCGGTCGCGTTCGCGCTCGGCCTCGCCTGCCTGCCGATCCTGATCATCGAGCCGCGCCTCGACTCGGTCACGCTGGTGCAGGAGACCTTCAACGCCTACAACTCGTTCATCCTGCTCGCGGTGCCGTTTTTCCTGCTTGCCGCGAACCTGATGAACGTCGGCGGGATCACCGATCGGCTCGTGCGCTTCTCGCGCGCGCTGGTCGGGCATTTCCCGGGCGGGCTCGCGCAGGTGAACGTGGTGCTGTCGATCTTCTTCGCCGGCATCTCGGGCTCCTCGACCGCGGACGCGGCGAGCCAGTCGAAGATCTTCATCGAGGCGCAGAGAAAAGAGGGCTACGACGACAGCTTTTCGGTCGCCATCACCGCGGTCTCGGCCGTGCTCGCGGTCATCATCCCGCCCTCGATCCTGATGATCGTCTGGGGCGGCGTCCTGACGACCTCGATCGGCGCGCTCTTTCTTGCCGGGATCATCCCCGGCCTGCTGATCGGCCTCGTGCAGATGGGCACCGTGCACGTGTACGCCAAGCTGCGCAACTATCCGACCTACGCGCGCGCCACGCTCAGGGAGGTGCTCGGCTCGGCCGCCGTCTCGGTGCCCGCGCTGATGATGCCGGTCATCATCATCGGCGGCAAAGGCTGGTTCACGGCCACCGAATCGGCCGGCATCGCCGTCATCTACGCCATCATCCTGTCGACGTTCTTCTATCGCGAGATGACCTTCGCGGGCCTGTATCACGCGCTGCTCGAGACCGGGCGGCTTGCCGCGGTCGCGCTCTTCTGCGTCGGCACCGCGAGCGCCTTCGGCTGGCTGCTCGCCTACTACCAGATCCCGAAGGCGATCCTCGCCGGCGTGTCGGCGTGGGAGCTCGGCCTCTATGGCACCGGCTTCTTCATCGCCTTCGTGTTCCTCGTCGTGGGCTGCTTCCTCGACGCGATCCCGGCCATCATCATCGTCGGCACGATTCTCCAGCCGCTCGCGCAGGCCGTCGGCATGCATCCGGTGCACTTCGCGATGATCGGCATCGTCTCGCTCGCCTTCGGCCTGGTGACGCCGCCCTACGGGCTGTGCCTGATGATCGCCTGCTCGGTCGCGGGCATCCGCATTATCGACGCGATCAAGGACACGATGATCATGCTGATTCCGATGCTCGGCGTCCTGATGCTCGTCATCCTCTGGCCGGAGCTGGTGCTGTTCCTGCCGAAGATCGTCTCGCCCGAGTTCCTCAAGTAGCCGTGCCGCGTCCCGACCCGCATCGGGCCCGGCCCGATCCATCACGGCTTTCGCTCAACACCGCGACCGTCAAGCAGCAATGGAACCTCGCGCAGACGATCGACGGCTGCGCGCGCCACGGCATCCGCGGCATCTCGCCCTGGCGCGACAAGGTGGCGGAGATGGGCGTGAAGAAGGCCGCCGCCGCGATCAGGGCCAACGGCCTCACCGTGACCGGCCTGTGCAGGGGAGGGTTCTTTACCTCGCCGGATTTTCTTTCCGACAATCTTCGCGCCATCGAGGAAGCCCGTGAGCTCGGCGCGCAATGCCTTGTGCTTGTCGTCGGGGGTCTGCTTCCGGGGACGAAAGACCTGATTTTTTCGAGAGAAAAAGTCCTGGAAGGAATTGCGACAATCCTTCCCGAAGCAAGAAAAGCCAACGTGCCGCTCGCGATCGAGCCGCTGCACCCGATGCAGGCAGCAGATCGCGCTTGCATCAACACGCTGGAGCACGCCCTGGATATCTGCGATGCGCTCGGCGACGGGATAGGAGTGGCGGTCGACGTCTACCACGTGTGGTGGGATCCCAAGCTGAAGGCGCAGATCGAGCGCGCGGGAAAGGAGCGCATCCTCGCGTACCACATCTGCGACTGGCGACGCGACACGCGCGATCTGCTCAACGACCGCGGCATGATGGGCGACGGCGTGATCGACCTGCCGCGCATCCGCGGCTGGGTCGAGGGCGCGGGCTACGCGGGCTTCCACGAAGTCGAGATCTTCTCGACGCTCGACTGGTGGCGCCGCGACCCGGACGAGGTGCTGCAGGTGATGAAGGCGCGCCACCGCGCAGCGAGCTAGCGCGCCGCGGGGTAGTCGGCCGCCCTGCGTTCCACGCCCTCGCGCTTCAGGCTCGCTTCGCGGCGCGTCAGCCACCAGCCGTACTGCTGCGGCCACTGCGCGAAGTCCGGGTCGGCGCCGAGCTCCAGCGCCGCGTGCAGCGCCCAGTTCGGGTTGAAGAGCGCTTCGCGGCCGACCGCGATCAGGTCGGCGCTGCCCGACCTGAGGGCAGCCTCCGCCTGCTGCGGCGTGAGAATGAGGCCCACCGCCATCGTTTTCAGCCCGGCGTCGCGGCGCACCCGCTCGGCGAACGGCAGCTGGAAACCAGGCACCCGCCGCAGGAGCGTGGTGATCGCCGCGGTCGCTGATCCGGCGATGCCGCCGGAAGAGCAATCAACGACGTCCACGCCGGCCCGCGCCAGCTCGCGCGCGTAGGCCACCGTGTCCTCGAGGCTCCAGCCGCCCTGCACGTCGTCCACCGAGGAGCAGCGCACGAAGAGCGGCTTGTCGGCGGGCCAGGCGGCGCGCACCGCGCGCACCACTTCCAGCGGGAAGCGCATGCGGTTTTCCAGGCTTCCGCCATAGCGGTCGGTCCGGGTATTCGAGATGGGCGAGAGGAAGCTGTGCAGGAGATAGCCGTGCGCGCTGTGGATCTCGGCGACGTCGAAGCCCGCGGCTTGGGCGCGGCGCGCCGCCGCGACGAAGGCCTCCAGGATCTGCGCGCGCTCGGCGTCGCCCGCTGGCGCCGGCAATTGCCAGCCTTCGGCCACGGGCGAGGTCGTGGGGCCGACCGTGCCCCAGCCGTGATCGCCCCGTTTCGCGTCGTCGTCGGTCAGCGGGCCGTTGCCATACCAGGGCCGCGCCATGCTGGCCTTGCGACCGGCATGCGCGAGCTGGATCGCGGCGAGGGCGCCCTGCGAATGCATGAATTCGGCGATGCGCGCGAGGCCCGGGATGTGGGCATCCGACCACAGGCCCACGTCGCCGTGGGTGATGCGCCCGCGCGCCTCGACCGCGGTCGCCTCGACGAACACGGTGCCCGCGCCGCCCTGGGCGAACTTGCCCAGGTGCACGAAATGCCAGTCGTTCACCTTGCCCTCGTCGGCGCTGTACTGGCACATCGGCGAGAGCACGATCCGGTTGCGCGCACGCACGCTGCGCAGCGCGATCGGCTCGAAAAGAAGCGGGTTCATCGTCTGGGTTCTCCGTCCGGGTCGGCTACGATACCGCAATGACCAAGCCAAACATCGGATACGTGGGGGTGGGCCTGATGGGCCTGCCAATGGCAAAGCGCCTGCTGTCGCTCGGCTACAAGCTGAGGGCCTACGACATCGTTCCCGGCAGGCTCGAGCCCGCAGCTTCCTCCCCTGCCGATGCGACGAGAGGAGCGGATTTCGTGCTCCTCAACCTGCCGACCACCGAGGCGGTCGAGGCTGCCGTTTTCGGCGATGCGGGCGTTGCCGGAGTACTGCGGGCGCCGCAGCTAGTCATCGACTTCTCCACGATCAAGGTCGAGAAATGCAGGACCTTCGCGGCAAGGCTGCGCGAAATGACGGGCTGCGGCTGGATCGACGCGCCGGTATCGGGCGGGCCGCCGGCGTCGGCGGCGGGAACGCTCACCATCATGGCCGGAGGCGAGCCGGCAGAAATCGAACGGGCGCGCCCGCTGTTCGCCGACATCGCCGGCCGCTTTACCCACATGGGGCCCTCCGGGGCCGGCATGGGCGCGAAGATGCTCAACCAGCTGATCGTGGGCTGCGGCTACGCGGTGATGGCCGAGGCGGTGATTCTCGCGGAAGCCGCAGGCATCGACGCGGCGCGCCTGCCGCAATGCCTGGCGGGCGGCCATGCGGACGGGTCGCTGCTGCAGAACCTGTATCCACGCATGCAGCGGCGCGATTTTCGTCCGCTTGGCTATTCGCGCCAGTTGTTGAAGGACCTCGAGATGGTGCACGAATACGCGGCGACCCTGAAGGCGCCGACGCCGATGATGAGCGAGGCGCTGTCGCTGTACCGGATGCTGGTCCACCTGGGGCACGCCGAACTGGACGCGGCGGCGCTCCTCAAGCTCTACGACCTCCCCCAGCCTGCTGCATAGCAGCAGAAGCGAAACGCGAACCGGCGCGTCTCCAGTCGAACCGTTCTCTTGCGCCGTCGAAAAAATTCTGGTTGTGAGTTCACCGAATGGTGAATTAGTATCCCTCCGGACGCGAAGGGAGGCGCGCATCGGGACCCCGCTGTTGCGCCGATTTGACCGGCCCGACTACCACACGAAGGAGAGGCGAATGATCATCAGGAAGTCCATGAGGTACGCGGCGGGGGCGCTGGCAGTTGCCGGGGCCTTTGCTTTCGGCAATGTGCAGGCACAGCAGCCGAAAGTGAACTGGCGGATGCAGAGCGCGTTCGGCAGCCAGCTCACGCACCTCGGTACCTCGGCGGTGCGCTTTGTCAAGGACATCGAGGACATGACCGATGGCAATTTCGTCATCAAGTTTGGCGAGCCCGGCGCGCTGGTGCCGGTGCTGGAATGCTTCGACGCCGCCTCCAAGGGCTCGGTGGACGCCTGCTGGTCGCCCGCGGGCAACTATGCCGGCAAGTACGCGGCGCTTTCCTTCTTCACCTCGGTGCCGTTCGGCCCCGGATTCGGCGAGTTCATGGCCTGGAAGAAATTCGGCAACGGCGACAAGCTGCGCGACGAGATCTACGCCAAGCACGACCTGGTCGCCTTCGACGCTCTGGCGATCGGACCCGAGACCTCGGGCTGGTTCCGCAAGGAGATCACGTCGCTCAACCAGATGAAGGGCCTCAAGATGCGCTTCTTCGGCCTGGGCGCGAAGGTGATGCAGAAGCTGGGGGTCTCGACCCAGATGCTGGCGGCGGGGGACATCTTCCCGGCGCTGGAGCGCGGCGTGATCGACGCGACCGAGTTCTCGATGCCGGCGATGGACATCAAGCTGGGCTTCCACCAGGTGGCGAAGTTCAATTACTTCCCGGGCTGGCACCAGCAGACCTCGATCACCGAGATCATGATGAACAAGAAGGCCTACGACGCGCTGCCCAAGTCCTACAAGAAGATCATCGAGGTCGCCGCGGGCAACCAGTTGCAGTACACCTTCGCGGAATCCGAGGCGACGCAGTTCGGGGTGATGGCCGAGATGCAGGCCAAGCACAAGGTGCAGATCAAGCGCTGGAAGGACAGCGAGCTCGCGGCGTACGAGAAGGCCTGGATGGACGTGATCGCCGAAGAGTCCGCCAAGGATCCTCTGTTCAAGCGTGTCGCGGACGACTACCTGGAATTCCGCAAGAAGTACGCGCTGTGGGGCGATGCGCAGTTCATGAAGCCGACGTACCTGTCGGGCAAGCCTGCGGCAGCGGCGCCAGCACCAGCTAAGAAGTAGTCGATGGCGTCCGGAAGCCAGCGCCGCGCCTACGGCGCGGTCGCTGGCGTTGCGCCTGAGCAGACTGCGGCCAGCGACGGCAGGAACTAAGCGGAACACATGATGAGCGCCTTGTTGAAGGTAGCGGAAGGCTTGCGCCGCCTGCTGGAAGTGATCGCGCTTTCCGGCGGGTGGCTGCTGGTGATCATGGCCTGCCTGACCAGCTTCGACGTGGTCGCCAGAAAGATCGGCTTCGATCTGCCGTACACCAAGTTCCAGGAACTGGAGTGGCACTTCCATGCGGTGATTTTTTCCCTGTGGATGGGGTACTGCTACACGATCAATGCGCATCCGCGGGTCGATACCTTCACCGAGCGGCTGACGCATCGCGGCCGGGCCTGGGTCGAACTCGCCGGTTGCCTGTTGCTGGCGTTGCCCTACGTCGCGATCGTCGCGTACTACAGCATCGATTACGTGCAAACGTCATACCGCATGAACGAGCAATCCGAGAGTTCCCTTGGCCTGACCCATCGCTGGATCATCAAGAGCATCTTCGCCGCCGGGATCTGGATGGTGGTCCTCGGTATTCTCAGCGTGATGCTGCGCGTCATCGTGTTCCTGTTCGGAAAAATGCCGGAAAAAGAAGTCAATCTGCAGATCGGCCACGTGGAGTCGGACATCTAGTGCGAACCGGGAGCAGCCATCGTGCTTGAATTTCTCGCCACCAACCTCGCGCTGATCATGTTCGTGTCGATGTTTTTCTTCATTTTCGTCGGCTACCCGGTGGCCTTCGTCATGGGGGGGCTGGCGCTGTTCTTTGCGCTCGTCGGCACGTGGCTTGGCGTGTTCAAGCTCTTCGACATGTCCAATGTCGTGCTGCGCATGTGGGGCGGCGTCGCCAACGATCCGATCCTGGCCTCGATCCCGATGTTCATCTTCATGGGCGCGATCCTGGAGCGCTCCGGCTCCGCCAAGGACATGCTGGACGCCACCGTGGTGCTGCTGAAACGCTGCCCGGGCGCGCTGGCGGTCTCGGTGATGGTGATGGGCACCATTCTCGCAGCGCCGATCGGCGTCGTCGGCGCCGCGGTGATCACGCTCTCGGTGATCGCCCTGCCGCAGATGCTCGCCGCGGGCTACGACAAGCGGCTTGCCGTCGGCACCATCGCCTCCGCCGGTACGCTCGGCATCCTGATTCCGCCGGCCATCATGCTGGTGGTGATGGCCGAGATGCTGGCAACCTCGGCAGGCAATCTATTCCTTGCCGCCGTCATGCCGGGATTCCTGCTCTCCGGCCTTTACATCCTCTACATCCTGGCCGTGGCGATCCTAAAGAAGGGGGCGACGCCCACGCTACCGCCGGACTTCGGGCCGCAGACCCGGAAGGCTTTCTGGTATGCCCTTTGGCGCGGCATGTTCCCGATGACCATGCTGATGGTGTTCGTGCTTGGATCGATCTTCGCCGGCTGGGCGACGCCCACCGAGAGCGGCGCCGTGGGCGTGCTCGGCGCCATGTTCATCGCCGCGTTGAACAATCGGCTCAAGCTGAAGATGATGTCCGAGGCGATTTATTCGACCTGCCGCGCCAACGGGCTGGTGTTCATGATTTTCCTTGGCGCCACCGGCTTTTCCTATGTGTTTCGCGTGCTGGGCGGCGACGAACTGATGATCTCGACGCTGGCCTACATCGGTATCGATACCAAGTGGGAAATGCTTGCCTTCGTCATGGTGCTGATCTTCCTTCTCGGTTTCCCGTTCGAGTGGATCGAGATCTGCCTGATCGTCCTGCCGGTGTTCGGGCCGATCCTGGCGAAGTTCGATTTCTCGGACCACGGCGTTCCCCCCGCGGCGCTGATGACCTGGTTCGGCACGCTGGTGGCGGTCAACCTGCAGACTGCGTTCATGACGCCGCCCTTCGGCGCGACCCTGTTCTACATGAAGGGGACCGTGCCGCCGGACGTGAAGATGAGCGACGTTTTCGCCGCGATGTATCCCTTCGTCGCGCTGCAAGTGCTCGGCCTGCTGCTGTGCATCTGGTTCCCCAGCGTCAGTCTCTGGTTGCCGAGGTTGGCCGGCTTCCTGGAGTAACGCCTCCAGCGTGAAGATTGTCCGCGTAGAGGCAATCCCGCTTTCGATCCCGTGCCGCTGCGGCGCCGAGGGCTGGTCGCTGGGCGCAGGCGGCTGGAGGGCGCTGGATTTCTGCCTGGTGCGCGTGGACACGGACACCGGCATCTCCGGCTGGGGCGAGGCGTTTTCCTACTCCTGCCGGCGCGCCGTGGCCGCCGCGGTGCGGGACATGATCGCGCCGATTGCAGTGGGGCGCGAAATCGTCCTCGACGCTTCCGGCATCGCCGGCCTGCATGCCGAGATCCAGAAACGATTGCACATCTTCGGCCGCTCCGGCATTACCGCCTTCGCGCTCTCCGGCCTCGACATCGCGCTCTGGGACATCGCCGGCAAGGCGGCGGGCAAGCCGCTGCACGCGCTGCTGGGCGGCGCGAGACAGGAACGGCTGGACTGCTACGCGAGCCTGCTGCGCTACGCGGACGCAGCCCTCGTCACGCGCTACTGCGAGCAGGCCGTGGGCGAGGGTTTCGGCGCCATCAAGCTGCATGAGATCGCCGAGCCGGTGATCGCGGCGGCGCGCGCGGCGGTGTCGCGCAGTGCGGCGCTGCTGCTCGACATCAACTGCGAATGGAGCGTCGACGATGCCGTGGCGGTCGGCAGGCGGCTCGCGCCGCTGGGGCTGGAGTGGTTCGAGGAGCCGGTGTTTCCGCCAGAGGACGGCGCTGTCCTGCGCGCGGTGGGCGAGGCCTGCGGCATGGCCATCGCTGCGGGCGAGAACTGCTGCTTCTCGACCCAGTTCGCTGCCCTGTTCGACGCCGGAGCGGTGCAGTGCGCGCAACCGTCGGTGACGAAAGTGGGCGGCATCACCGAGTTCCGCGCGATTGCGGCGCTGGCGCAGAAGAATGGCGTAAAGCTCGCACCGCACTCGCCGTACTTCGGTCCGGGCGCGCTGGCGACGCTGCACCTGATCGCGGCGCTGGCGCCCGATGCGCGCTTCGAATACTTCTACCTGGAGGCCGACGCCTGGTTGTACGGCGCTTTGCTCGCGCCACGGCGCGGTAAGCTCGACGTGCCAGGCGCTCCGGGCCTGGGCGCCGACCCGGACCCGGAGCTTGTCCGCCGCTATGCGGCGAACTGAGAGGAAAGCCACGCGGGAATCCCGCCGATGACTGCTCGAGCGGGCGCAACGCGCCGGCTTACACATGGAAGGGGGCGAAATGACCTACAAGCCTCTGGAGGCCATCGACGTGCCCGGCCCGAAACGCGAATTCGTCGGCTACGGGCGGCAGGTGCCGCGGGTGCGCTGGCCCGGCAACGCACGCGTCGCGGTCAGCATCGTGGTCAATTACGAAGAGGGCTCCGAGTACTCCCATCCCGGTGGCGACCGGCGAGGCGACGGCCTGCAGGAGGTCATCTATGCGATGGACCCGCAGTACCGCGACCTCGCCGTGGAGTCGGTGTTCGAGTACGGCTCGCGCGCCGGCATCTGGAGGCTCGAACGACTGCTGACCGAACTGCACCTGCCGGTCACGTTCTACGCCTGCGCGGTGGCGCTCGAGCGCCACCGAGAGGTTGCCGCCTGGATCAGGGAAGCGAAGCACGAACTGTGCTGCCACGGCTGGCGCTGGGAAGAGATGTGGCGGCTGACGCGCGAGCAGGAGCGCGAGCACATGCGCATGGCGATCAAGTCGATCCGCTCGACCTGCGGCGAGCGGCCCGCGGGCTGGTACTGTCGCTACGGGCCGTCGGTGAACACGCGTGAGCTGCTCGTCGAGGAGGGCGGTTTCGCCTACGACTCGGACGTCTACAACGACGACCTTCCCTACTACGTGGAGGTCAAGGGCAAGAGCCATCTGCTGATTCCCTATTCCTTCACCTACAACGACGGCATATTCGGGCTGTTGCCTGGCTATGCGTCGCCGTCGGACTTCCTGGATACGCTGAAGCGCGGGTTCGACGTGCTCTGGGACGAGGGCGAGACCCATCCGCGCATGATGTCGATCGGTCTGCATCCGCGGTTGATCGGCCAGGCGACCCGCATCTCGGCGCTCAGGCAGTTTCTCGAGCACGCACTGGGCAAGGGGGGCGTCTGGTTCTGCAAGCGCATCGAGATCGCCCAATGGTGGAAAGCGCATCACCAGGAATTCAAGCCTTAACGGCCGTACCGTTGCGGCAGCGCGCTGCTTCCCGCGCAAACGCCTGAGCTCAGCGCTTGACCCGGATCAGCAGCACCAGCGGCAGCGTGGCGAGCGCGGTGGCGATGAAGAACACAAACGCATCCAGATAGCCGAGCATCGTCGCCTGGCGCGCCATCTCGCGCGAAACGCCGGCCAGCCCGCGCAAGTCCTCCATGCTCCAGGCGCCGGTCACCCAGGGCATCGAGGAGGACGCGCTGTAGGGCGTGACGCGTTCGGCCAGTTCGGCGTAGCCGGTGCGCGTCATATGCACCGCCAGGGCCACGCTGAGCGAGATGTGCACGCTCGAACCGATGTTGCGCACCATGTGGAACACCGCCGAACCTTCGCTGACGTGCTCGGAGCCGAGGGTGGAGAAACTCACCATGGTGATCGGCACCCAGAGCACGCCGACTCCCAGGCCCTGCAGCGCCAGGGGCCAGAACACGTCGGCCGTTCTCGGATTGACGTCGAGGTGCGCGAGCTGCCAGCCGGCGACCGCCTGCAGCAGGAAGCCGAGCACGATCATGGCGCGCGGATCGAGGCGGCTGGCGAAGATCATCAGGAAGAAGCCGGTCATGGTGCCCAGGCCGCGCGCGCCCAGCACGAAGCCGATCACCGAGTCGGGATAGCCGCTCACGCCCTGCAGCATCGGCGGCAGCAGCGTCATCGGCGTGATGTTCAGCATGCCGAAGACGAACACCAGCACCACGCCGATGGCGAAATTCCGGTCGGCGAGCAGGCGCGGGTCGAGGAACGGGCGCTCGGTGGTTGCGCTGTGCGCGACGAAGGCATAGAGCGCGACCCCGGCGAGCGTGGCCCAGGCGACGATCTCGGCGGAGTCGAACCAGTCGGCGAGCTCACCTCGGTCCAGCATCAGCTGCACGCTGGCGAGCGCGGCGGAGAGCAGCACGAAGCCGAGCCAGTCGAGCCGCAGCCTGCTGCCCGTCTCGCGGTCGTGGATGAAGGCCAGCGAGCCGAGCAGCGCGAGCGCGGCGAACGGCACCACCATGTAGAACACCCAGCGCCAGTTGTAGGCTTCGGCGAGGTAGCCGCCGAGCACCGGACCGACCACCGGGCCGAGCACCGAGCCCACGCCGAACAGCGCGATCGCCGCGCCATGATGGCGCTTGGCGTAGGTGTCGAGCACGATCGCCTGCGACAGCGGCACCAGCGGCGCGCCGATCGCGCCCTGCAGCACCCGGAACATCACCAGTTCGGCGAGGGAATCGGCCAGCCCGCAGCCCAGCGAGGCGACGCCGAAGCCGAGCACGCAGCCGTTGCACAGCAGCCGACGCCCGAAGCGCGAGGTGAGCCACCCTGCGAGCGGCGTCACCACGGCGGTGGCCACGATGTTCGCGGTCACCACCCAGGCGATCTGGTCCGGGGACGCCGACAGCGCGCCCTGCATCTGCGGCAGGGAGACGTTGGCGATGGTGACCGTCATCGCATAGAGGAAGGTCACCGCGGTGCAGGTGGCAAGGATCAGCGCTCTCTCCAGCGCAGCGCCTGCTCCTGTAGCCTCGGAGAGAGGGATCGGCTGCGCGCTCATGGCGCCATGCGCGCCTTCAGCGGCCGAGCAGGCTGCGCAGATCGGGCAGGCCGCGACTGCGGCCGGTATCGATGCTGACGCTGACGGTCATGCCGGCGCGGAGCGCCGGCCGGTCGCCTGCCGTCGCCGTGGCCGGTTCGATGACGAAAAGGACCGGCACGCGCTGCACCACCTTGATCCAGTTGCCGGTCGCGTTCTGCGGCGGCAGCAGCGCGAACTCGGCGCCCGTGGCGGGTGCGATCGCGCTGACCTTCGCACGCCACTCGACGCCGGGATAGGCGTCGGCCACCACGCGCGCCTCCTGGCCGACGCGCATGCCGGCAAGCTGCGTTTCCTTGAAGTTGGCCTCGATCCAGGGCTCGCCCGCCTGGATCAGGCTGAAGATCGCGACGCCGCGCGCGACGTGCATTCCCGGCTGCAGCCGCAGGTTGCTGACCGTGCCTGCGGTGGGCGAATGCACGCGCGTGCGCGCCAGATCTAGCGCCGCGGCGTCGAGCGCCGCCTGGGCTTCCCGCACGCGCGGATGGCTGTCAGCGCGAATCGCCGGGTTGCCGCCGAGCCCGGCCAGCACGCGCGCGGCCCGCTCCTCGGCCGAGACCAGGCGCGCGCGCGCCGCCTCCAGGTTGTGCCGCGCCTCGTCGTAGGCGTCCTCTCGCACCATGCCTTTTTCCCGGAGCAGACGCTGGCGCTCCAGCTGCAGGGTGAGAAAGCGGATGCGCTCTTGCGCTTCGATGGCGTCGGCGAGGGCCACGCGATGCTCGGCGCGCAGGGTTTCCACGTCGGTGCGCGCGTTCGCCAGCTGCGCGCCGGCGCGCGCTACCGCCGTCTCGAACGGCGCGGGGTCGATGCGTAACAGAAGCTGCCCCTGCGCCACCGGCTGGCTGTCCTTCACCGCGACGTCCGTGACGCGCCCGGCGACCTCGGCGCTTACCGCGACGATATGGGCCTTGACGTAGGCGTTGTCGGTTTGCAGGTACCGCCCGCCTTGCGCGTAGAAGTAGAGGGCGGCCGCGGCCGCCGCCAGCGGTACGCCGAGCAGAAACAGCGCGCGCAGCGCCCGGCGCGAGCGCGGCCCGGTCACCGGAGGTTCTCCTTGATCGCCAGCAGGGTATCGACGAAGCGTTCCCGCTCCTCGACGCTGATGCCGACGAGCGCATCGCGCCGCAGTTCCGCGGCGATCGTGCGCATGGTATTCAGCGCCGGCTCGACTTCGTCGGTGAGAAGCACCCGCCACACGCGCCGGTCGGAGGCGTCGTGCTCGCGCCGCACCCAGCCCTTCGCTTCCAGGCGATCGAGCAGCCGGCCGAGCGTCGGCTTCTCGATCTCCAGGGTCTCGGCCAGCTCGGTCTGGGTTACGCCGTTGCTGCGGTACAGATGCGTCAGCACCCACCACTGGGCGCGCGTCAGGCCCAGCTTGCGGATACGACGGTCGTAGGCGGTGCGCAGCAGCCGCGCCACGTCATTCAGCAGGAAGCCGAAATTGCGCGACAGGTCCTCGTGCAGCATCGCTGTATATTAGTTGCCTAGCTTACGGTAAGCAAGACAAGTAATGGGCCGGCCGGTTATCATGGTTTCCCGGTCTATCGCGACCAGGAAAGGCAAACCAGCATGCGCGGCGCAGTGTTCCTCGGCGACAGGAAGATCGAGATCCGCGAGTTCCCGGATCCCTCGCCTTGCCCGGGCGAGGTGGTGATCCAGATGAAGGCCTCGGGCATGTGCGGCTCGGACCTGAAGTTCTACCGCTCGGCGCCGGGCGAGGCGCAAAAGGCGCTGGGTCTCGGCGACAACGCGAAGCCCATGATCGGCGGCCACGAGCCCTGCGGCGTGGTGGCGGCGCGCGGCCCGGGCGTCTCGGAGCGCGAGGCGCCGATCGGCCAGCGCGTGATGGACCATCATTACGCCGGCTGCAGCGTGTGCAAGCACTGCCGCGTCGGCTGGTCGCAGCTCTGCCGCGCGGGCATCACCGTCTACGGCGCGACCGCCGATGGCGGCCATGCGGAATATCTCAAGGTGCCGGCCCGGACATTGGTGCCGCTGCCCGACGAATTGTCGTTCTCCGAAGGCGCGGCGGTCGCCTGCGGCACCGGCACCGCCTACGGCGCATTGCGGCGCATGCAGACCACCGGCGGCCAGACGCTGGCGGTATTCGGCCAGGGCCCGGTCGGCCTCTCTGCGACGGTGCTCGGCGCGAAGATGGGTGCGCGCGTAATCGCGGTGGAGACCAACGCCGAGCGCCTCGCGCTGGCGAAGCAGTTCGGCGCGGACGCCGTGGTGGACGCCTCGAAGGAAGACCCCGTCAAGGCGCTGAGGGAGCTTACGCGGGGCGAGGGCGTGGACCTGACCCTCGAATGCAGCAGCGCGTCCTCTGCCCGCAAGGCGGCGGTCCAGGCAGTCAAGACCTGGGGCACCGCTTGTTATGTGGGCGAGGGCGGCGACGTGACCATCGACGTCTCGCCCGACCTGCTGCGCCGCCAGGTGACCCTGATCGGCTCCTGGACCTTCAGCGCCATGGGCATGGCCGAGTGCGCCCGCTTCGTCGCCGACACCGGCATCAAGCTGGACCGCATCTTCACCCACCGCTGGACGCTCGACCAGGCCGATGAGGCCTACAAGGTCTTCGACCGGCAGTCCTCGGGCAAGGGCGTGATCGAGTTCTGATCATCGGATCGGGTAGGCGGAATAGGGCGGGAAAAGATTGTCAAATTCCTGCATGAGCCCTCAAGTTTCCGTGTTTCGGGCCTGTTTTTGCGTAATATCGCGCCCTGATGACGATCAAGCTCCAGGAATCGGCGCGCAGCGGGGAAGACGCCGTGCTTTGCGCCTTCGACTTCACCCGCATGGGCCTCTCCGGCCTGGACGCGGCGAGCGCGCTGCTCGCCATGCAGGCCGGTCTGCCGATCGTGATCGCGGCGCGCGAGCAGGCCCGCGGCAGGGCCGATAAGGCCGAAAGCAAGACGAGGCCCGCGAAATCCAAGGTGCGTCGCATCGAGCGCCGCGCGCAGAGCATGGCCGAATTCCGCGCCACGGTGCAACACCTGCGCCGCACTGGCGCGCCGATGCACCTCGAGCTGGAGATCTGATCCCGATGTCGCTGTACGACCTCCTTGAGGTGAGCCCGAAGGCGAGCGATGCCGTCATCCGCGCCGCCTACCGCAGCCTCGTCCAGCACCTCCACCCGGACCGCCGGCCGGACGATGCCCTGGCCGGGGAGCGCCTTGCGCGCATCAACCAGGCCTACGCGGTGCTCGCCGATCCGCTGCGGCGCGCGAGGTACGACCTGCAGGCCGGGCACGCCGGCGAGCGGCGCGGTTCCGGCGAGACGCTCGCGCCGGCGCGCCGCCTCACGGGCGCAGCCGCCATGCGGCCCTTCGTCTTCCGCAAGTTCGGCTAGGCGCGCGTCCCGAGGGCCGTCGCGCGCGGATGCGCGAGCGCCTCGGGGTTCACCAGGAATTCCGGCCGCCGCCCGGCCTGTACCGCGAGCACCGCGCCGATCGCGGTGCGCGCGATATTGCCGAACATCTCGTCGGTCCAGGCAAGCGCGTGCGGCGCGACGATTACGTTGTCCAGCTTGAGGATCGGGTTGTCGGCGGGCGTCGGCTCCTGCTCGAATACGTCCAGGCCCGCGCCGGCGATGCGACGCTCGGCGAGCGCCGCGGCCAGCGCCTTCTCGTCCACCACCGGCCCGCGCGCCACGTTGATCAGAAAGGCCGTGGACTTCATCCGCGCGATGGCCTGCGCGTTCACGAGGTGCCGGGTCTCCTCGTTCAGGAGGCAGGTCACCACCACGAAGTCCGACTCCGCCATCAGTTCGGCGAGGGGCACCCGGCGCGCGCCGATGTAGGCGAGTTCCAGCGCCTCGGCGTAGGGGTCGGCGGCGAGCAGTTTCAGGTCGAATACCTTTGCCATGCGCAGCAATTCCTTGCCGATGCGGCCGGCGCCGATCACGCCGAGGGTCCGGCCGGTGAGGCCCACACCCATGTGCTCCAGGCGCTCGGGCCAGTGGCCGGCGCGCGTGATGCGGTCCTTGGCCGGCAGCCGGTGCGCCAGCGCCAGCAGCAGCGTCAGCGCCATGGTGGCCACCGGCCGGGGCACCGCGTTCGGCGTGTTGGCGACCAGCACACCGGCCCTGGTCATGGCGGCGACGTCCACGCTGTCGTAGCCGACGCCGTGGCGTGAAATGAGCTTTAGGCGCAGGTCGCCGCGCGCGACCGCGGCCGCCGGCACCTTCGGCGAATTGACGTACAGCGCGTCGTAGGCGGCCGCGTGGTCCGCGGTGATCTCGCGGATGCCCTTCGGCAGCCACTCCCATTGCAATCCCGGCGAGCCATCGAGCGCGGCGAGCGGCTCGCGCCCGAACGCGGGCTCGCCGCGCGCATTCAGGATGTCGCTGGTGACGCCTACTTTGAATTTTTCCATGAAGAAATAAGGCGGGAAGTCGCGCTCTGCAACAACCCCTGGTCGGTGCCGGTGGCGATCATGCGGTAGCCGTGGCCGAGGTACTCGCGCCCGAGCACTGCGTCGGCGGCCATGTAGCCGGCGGCCTTGCCGTTCGCTTTTGCGGCGGCGGCGATGCGCTTCACCGCGTCGCGATACATCGGGTGCGCAAATTCGGCCGGGATGCCGAGAAAATTCGTCAGGTCGAAGTGGCCGAGCCAGAGCACGTCGACGCCCGGCACCTGCGCGATCGCCTCGACGTTGTCCAGGCCCTGCTTCGTCTCGATCATGCAGATGACGAGCGTGCGCTCGTCCAGGACGTGCATCTTCGCGTTCACGTCGCCGACCTGGTAGCCGTCGTGCGCGAAGCCGAAGGCGGCGCCGCGGCGCCCCTGCGGCGGGTAGCGCGTGCAGGAGACGATCATCTCGGCCTGCTCGCGCGTGTTGACCATCGGCACCATGATGCCGTGCGCGCCGCAGTCCAGGGCGCGGGCGATGAAGTGGTACTCGGTCGCCGGTACGCGAACCAGCGGCGTCACGCCGAGACCGTTGCAGAGCGCGAACTGGGGCTTGAGCGTCTCGAAGGAGACACCGGTGTGCTCCATGCAGTACATGACGAATTCCGCCCCCGCGTTCGCGCACACGCGCGCAATGCCGGGCGAGAAGAATTCGAACACCATGCTGCCGAGTGAAACGCCGCCGGCCGCGAGCTTCCGCTTGACCGGGTTGTCCTGCATGCTCAGAAGTAGCCGACGCCCTGGACGTTCAGGTAAAGGGCGTACAGCGAAGTGGCCGCTGCCATGAAGAGGCGATTGCGGTACAGGCCGCCGAAGCAGACGTTGGCGCAGCGCTCGGGCAGGTCGATGCGGCCGATGAGCTTGCCGCCCGGGTTGAAGACGTGCACGCCGTCGAGGCCCGCTTCGCCCATGCCCCAGCCGCACCAGAGGTTGCCGTCGGTGTCGACGCGGAAGCCGTCCGGCGTGCCTTTCGGTCCTACGTCGATGAAGACACGCCGATTGGTAAGCTCTTTTTTGCTTTTCACATCGAATGCAAGAATTTTTCGGGGAATGGAGCGCGACTCCACCACATAAAGAACCGATTCATCCGGCGAAAAAGCGAGGCCGTTCGGCTGGTTGATGCCCTCGGCGACGACGCCGAGCTTGCCCGACGGATCGATGCGATAGACATGCGTCGGTAGCTCGGGCTCGGTCTTGAAGCCTTCGTAGAAGCTGTGGATCCCGAAGATCGGGTCGGTAAACCAGATCGAGCCGTCCGCAGTGCATACGACATCGTTCGGTGAATTCAGCCTTTTGCCTTCAAAGCTGTCTGCCAAAGTAACCACCCGGCCATCGAATTCAGTGCGCGACACGCGCCTGCCGCTGTGCTCGCAGGTGACGAGCCGACCCTGGCGGTCGCGCGTGTTGCCGTTGGCATGGCCCGTGGGCTTGCGGAAGACGCTCACCACGCCGGTTTCCTCGTCCCAGCGCCACATCACGTTGCCCGGCACGTCGCTCCAGACGAGGGAGCGCTGGTCGCCGAACCATACCGGCCCTTCGCTCCAGCGCGTGAGGCCCGCGGCGAGCCGGTCGACCTTGGCGAGCGGCAGGGTGTACTTCCTGAAAGCTTCGTCGAGTACGACGACCGCGGCGTCGGGAACGCGCATGCTGGGTTGCCACTCGCTCATTTTATCAGCCCGGGTAGCCAGAGGGACAAGGCCGGAATATACGTCACCAGCAGCAGCGCGAAGCACATCGCGCCGTAGAAAGGCCACAGCTCCTTCGAGACCTGCTCGATTGTCACCTTGCCGATCGCGCAGCCGACGAAGAGCGTGGGGCCGACCGGCGGGGTGATCAGACCGATGCCGAGGTTGAGGATCATGATCATGCCGAAGTGCACCGGGTCGATGCCGAGCGTCTTGATCACCGGCAGGAAGATCGGCGTGCAGATCAGCAGCATCGGCGCGAGGTCCATGAACGTCCCGAGCAGCAGCAGCAGGATGTTGACGAGGAACAGGAATACGTACTTGTTGTCGGAGATCGTGAGGAAGAAGGCGGTGACCTTCGCCGGGATCTGCATGATGGCCATCATGTAGCCGAAGGCGACCGAGAAGCCGATCAGCATCATCACCATCGCCACCGTCTTCACTACGCGGTGCATGAGGTGCGGCAGGTCCTGCCACTTGTAGTCGCGGTAGACGAAAAAGGTCACCAGGAACGCGTACACGCAGGCGACCGCGGCCGACTCGGTCGGCGTGAACACGCCGGAGAGGATGCCGCCCATGATGATGACGATCGTCACCAGGCCCCAGAGCGCCTCCAGCACGATCTTCGGGATGTCCTTGAGTGGCACCGGCTCGGACTTGGGCATCTGGCGCTTGTGCGCGGTCCAGAGCACGAGCCCGATCAGGCACAGGCCGAAGATCAGGCCGGGGAACACGCCGGCGAGGAAGAGGTGCGCGACCGAGATCGTGCCGCCCGCGGCGACCGAGTAGATGACCGCGTTGTGCGAGGGCGGGATCAGGAGCGCCTGCACCGAGCCGCAGATCGTCACGTTGGTGGCGAAGACGCGCGAATAGCCCTGCTTCACCATCTGCGGGATCATCGCCGAGCCGATCGCCGAGGTGTCGGCCACCGACGAGCCGGAGATGCAGCCGAAGAGCGTCGAGGCGAGGATGTTAACGAGCGCCATGCCGCCGCGGATGACGCCGAAGAAGATCTTGGCGAACATAACCAGGCGCGCGGCCATGCCGCCCTCGGCCATGATGCCGCCGGCGAGCACGAAGAACGGGATCGCCAGAAGCACGAAGTCGTCGGTGCCGTCGGAGATCTTGAGCATCACCGCCTCCAGCGGGATGTCGACCCAGAACGCGCCGACCAGCGCCGCCAGGCCGAGCGCGTAGGCGACTGGCACGCCGAGCGCGCATAGCACCGCGAACGAGCCGAGCAGGACCAGGATGTCCATCTACTCGAGCTCCGCGGCCTTATCGCTGTACATGACGTCGTCTTTCGCCGGCTCGCCCGCCCAGATCTTCTCGACGATGAAGAGCAGCGTCAGCAGCCCGCCGATCGGGATCGGCATGTAGACGATGCCGACCGAGAGCGACGGGAACTCGGCCATGGTGTTGCCCCAAAGGGTGCGGCAGAGGATCACGCCGTAGCCGAGCATGAAGGCCGCGACCGCGATCATGCAGGCGTGCACGCCCCAGCGCATTGCCTGGCCCAGCCGCGGCGGCACGGCGCGGATCAGCGCCTCGACCGCGATCTGCTCGTTGGCGCGGTAGACCGCCGCGCCGCCGACGAAGGAGAAGAACACCATCATGATCACCGAGGCGGGCTCGGGCCACTGCAGCGGGTCGTTCATGACGTAGCGCATGAACACGCCCGCCGGGATCATCAGCGTGATCGCTACCAGCGCGAGGCCGGACAGCGCGATGCAGGCGACGTACAGCGCCTGCATTGCCTTGCGGTACTGAGTTTTTATTTTTTTACTTCGTGTCGCGGATTTTCTGGATCAACCCGGCATACTTGGCGCCGTACTTGTCGCGCACCGGCTGCGTGGCCTTGTAGAAGGCCTCCTTGTCGGCGGCGACGAACTTGATGCCCGCGGCCTTGAGCTTGGTCTCGGCGTCCCTGGTGTACGCATCCCACAGCGCGCGCTGCTCCAGCTGCGCCTCGCGCGAGAGTTTCATGATCAGGTCTTGGTCGCCCTTGGGCAGCTTGTCCCAGCTCACCTTCGAGAACACGAAGATCTCGGGGATGATCAGGTGGCCGGTGAGGCTGTAGACCTTGCCGCGCGGCGTCTGGTAATGGTTCTGCGCCAGCAGCGTCGGCGGGTTGTTCTCGGCGCCGTCGACCACGCCCGACTGCAGCGCCTGGTGCAGCTCGTTGAAGCCCATGGCGATGCCGTTGCCGCCCATCGCGTTCATGGTCTCGACGAACAGCGGGTTGCCCATCATCCGGATCTTCATGCCCTTCAGGTCCGCGGGCTTGGTCGCGGGCCGGTCGGAGTAGACGTTGCGCGTGCCGGCGTCCATCCAGCCGAGCGCGATCAGGCGCGCGGCCGGGGCGGCGGAGAGCTTCTGCAGCATCTCGGCGCCGATCGGGCCGTCGATCACCCTGCGCATGTGCGCCTCGTCGCGGAACACAAACGGCATGTTGAAGACGTTCAGCTCGTCCACGATCGGGCCCATCGGCCCGACCGAGATGCGCGCGATCTGCAGCGCGCCGACCTGCGCCTGCTCGATCATCTCCTTCTCGCCGCCGAGCTGCATCGACGGGAACATCTGGATCGCGTACTTGCCGCCGGTGGCTTTCTCGAGCTTCGCGCCCATGCGCACGATCGCCTCCACGGTCGGATAGCCGAGCGGGTGGACGTCGGTGGCCTTGAGGACCTGCTTCTGCGCCATGGCCGGGACGGCAAAGCCGGCAGACAGAGCGGCAGCGGCGAGGGACAGGACGAAACGACGATGAAGCCGGGACATGCGAAACCTCCTCCGAATTAAACAGATGGATAATTTATACTCGACGGCCTCCCTATGTCTACAATCCTGCTCACGCATTCGCCCGAGGCGCTCGCCAACTACTACGGCGAGCGGGCGCTGACAGGCTTGCAAGCCCTCGGCAAGGTGGTCCTCAACACCGGCAGCCAGCCCCTCGAGGGCGAGAGCCTCATCCGCGCGGCGCAAGGCTGCGACCTGATCGTCTCCTACCGCCAGTCGCCGGCGCCCGCGGCCCTCTTCGCGCGGCTGCCGAGGCTCGTGGCGTTCCTGCGCTGCGCGATCGACATCCGCAACGTGGACGTGCCGGCGGCGAGCCGCGCCGGGGTGCTGGTCACGCAGGCGAGCGCGGGCTTCGTCACGGCGGTGGCCGAGTTGGTGCTGGGCCTCATGATCGACCTGTCGCGCGGGATCAGCTCTTCCGCCGCCGTCTTTCACTCAAGATCCAGCCCGAAGGCACGCATGGGACGCGAGCTGCGCGGCTCCACGCTCGGCGTCATCGGCTACGGCGCAATCGGCAAGGAGTTGGTGCGTCTTGGAAGGGCCTTTGGCATGAACGTTTTGGTCAATGACCCCTATAAGAAAGGCATCAAGAACACCAAACTTCAAACCCTGCTCGAAAAATCCGACTACGTCGTCCCGCTCGCGGTGGCGACTGCGGAGACCGAGAACCTGATCGCCGAAAAGGAATTCAAGGCGATGAAAAAAGGCGCGTTCTTCATCAACGCCTCGCGGGGGAACCTCGTGGATGAGGCGGCGCTCGTGCGCGCACTCGATGCGGGCCATCTCGGCGGTTGCGCGCTCGATGTGGGGCGCGCCCCCGACCAGATGCCGATGCCCGCGATCGCGGCGCGCGCTGACGTGATCGCGACGCCGCACACGGCGGGCCTCACGCGGCCCGCGATCGAGCACCAGTCGATGGAGACCGTGGCGCAGGCCGCCGTGGTCCTCAAAGGCCGCGCGCCGAAGGGCGCGGTCAACGCGAAGCACTGGACGCGCAGGAGTCTGCTCAGATGAAGGCGGGTTTTCTCGAGCGGCCCGGGTGCCGCATCTATTACGAGGTCGCGGGCGAGGGGCCCGCGATCGTATTCGCGCATGGCCTTGGCGGCAATCACATGTCCTGGTGGCAGCAGGTGGCGCATTTCGCGCCGCGCTACACCTGCGTGACCTTCGCGCACCGCGGCTTCACTCCCTCGGGTCCGGTTGCGGGCGAGACCGCGCCCGATGGCATGTGGACGATCTCGCCGCGCTCATCGATACGCTCGGGCTGAAGGATGTGCGCCTCGTCGCACAGTCGATGGGCGGCTGGACCTGCCTCGGCTACGCTCTGAAGAACTCGGGGCGCGTGCGCGCGCTCGTGCTCGCCTCGACCTCGAGCCGCGTGAATCCGCGCCAAGCCGAGGGGTTCGGCGCCCAGGAGTTCGACGCCTGGCTCAAGCAGGCGACCGCGGCCACCGCGGACCTCGAGCGTCGCGGCATCCATCCGGGGGGCGGCGAGCGCATGGTGCGCGAGCAGCCGGCGCTCGCGGCGCTCTACCAGCAGATCAACCGGCTGACGCCCGGAGAGTTCAAGGACGCGGTACGCAAGCGCATCCGTGCGCTGCTCGACCAGCCGCCGACGCTGCTTGGCACCCTGCCGATGCCGGTGCTCTTCTACATGGGCGAGGAGGACGTCGTCTATCCGGCCGCGGCGGCGCCAGCGCTCGCGAAATACGCACCGCGCGGACGCGCCATCACGGTTCCGAAGGCGGGGCACTCGGTCTACTTCGAGCGCGCCGCGCAGTTCAACCACGATATCGAGGAAATCCTGGGGAAATCATGAAAACGATTCTGATCGCGGGCGCAGCCGGCGACGTCGGCACGCATCTGAGACGCGAGCTCGCAGGCAAATACGCCATCAGGGCTTCCGACCTTCGCCCGGTGAAGAAAAAGTTCTCTGCAAGAGAACAATACGTAAAGGCAGACATCAGCAAGTTCTCCGATGCGCTGCGGATCACGAAAGGCGTGGATGCGATCGTGCACCTCGGCGGCTACTCGGTCGAGGGGCCGTGGCAGGGGATCCTTTCGGCCAACCTGATCGGCTGCTACAACGTGTTCGAGGCAGCGCGCCGGAACGGCGTGAAGCGCATCATCTTCCCGACCTCCAATCACGCGACCGGCTTCTACCGGCGCAACCAGACGATCGACCATCGCGTCTACCCCAAGCCCGACAGCCGCTACGGCGTCTCCAAGGTCTTCGGCGAGGCGCTCGGCAGCCTCTACGCCGACAAGTACGGCATGCAGTTCCTGATGATCAGGATCGGCAACGTCAACCCCGCGCCGATCGACAAGCGGCGCCTGTCGATCTGGATCTCGCCGCGCGACATCGCGCAGCTCGTCACGATCGGCATCGAGCACCCGGAGATCCGCTTCGAGATCGTCTACGGCATCTCGGGCAACACGCGCGCCTGGTACGACAACTCGAACGCGATCCGCCTCGGCTACAAGCCTCAGGACAACGCCGAGGCTTGGGCGGCGGAGCTGCTCGCAAGGGAGAAGCCCGGCGACGCCGTCTCCGAGATGCACCAGGGCGGGATCTTCTGCGTGGCGGAGGACATCCCGAATCCGGCGCCGCTGCCGAAGAAAAAGAGAGCCGCCCGGAAACGGAAGAAGAAGTGAACGTCCCCGCAGGCGCGACCGACACGCATTTCCATATCTACGAGGAAAGCGTGCCGCCCGCGCCCGGCGGGCCGCCGCCGGGCCACTATCCGGTCGAGGCGTACCGCAGGATGCGCGATCGCCTCGGCCTCACGCGCGCGATCGTCGTGCAGCCGAACGCCTACCAGGACGACAACACGCTGACGCTGAAATCGATCAAGGCTCTGGGACCCGAGGCGCGCGGCGTCGGCGTCGTCAGGTCCGGCGTGTCCGATGCCGAGATCGAGCGGCTCGCCAGGGGCGGCATCGTCGCGCAACGCATCTTCCAGCTGCAGTGGGGCGCGGTCGGTTTCGACAAGATGCACGACGTGATGGCCCGCGTGCATCCGTTCGGCTGGTTTGCCAACGTGCAGCTCGATGGCCGCGAGCTGCCCAAGTGGCACGAGACCATGCGCAAGCTTCCCAGCCGCTTCGTCATCGATCATACGGGGAAGTTTCTCGAGCCGGTGACGGTCGACTCGGCGCCGTTCAAATTGCTCCTCGGCCTGCTCGACACCGGCCGTTGCTGGATCAAGCTTGCCGCACCCTATGAGACGTCCAAAACCGGGGCGCCTCGGTATGAAGATGTTTCCCGATTGGCCCGTGCGCTCGTGGCGGATGCCCCGGAGCGAATTCTCTGGGCCAGCAACTGGCCGCACCCGTCGGAACCGAAGGAGGCCAAGCCCGACGACAAGGTGCTCCTCGAGCTGCTGCTCGACTGGGCGCCCGACGACGCGACGCGCAGGAAGATCCTCGTCGACAACCCCGCCGAGCTCTACGGCTTCAAGTAAGGATTTCGTCGTTGCATCGTCTCGATACGAGCATAGAGATCGCTGTCCCGACCACGCGGGTCTGGTCGGTGCTCGTCGACTTTCCTTCCTACCCGCGCTGGAATCCTTTCGTGCGCTCGATCGCGGGCAACGCGCTCGCGGGCGAGCGGCTGGAGGTGCGCATTCAGCCGCCGGGGCAGGGCGGGATGATGTTCCTGCCGGTGGTGCTGAAGGCGGAGGAGGGGCGCGAGCTGCGCTGGAAGGGGAAAGTGCTGCTGCCGGGGCTCTTCGATGGGGAGCACTATTTTGTGCTCGAGCCCGCGCCAATGGGCACGCACTTCCGGCACGGCGATAGTTTCAGTGGCCTGCTGGTGCCGCTGTTTCGCAAATCCCTCGAGGGCGCGACGCGCGCGGGCTTTCTCGCGATGAACGAGGCGCTGAAGCGCGAGGCGGAGAAGAAACCGGCCTAGAATAGCGGCGCATGAGATTCCTCGCAGCGTTTCTGTTTTTCGTCGCTTTTGGCGCGGCCGCGCAACCGTATCCGTCCAAGCCGATCCGCTTTCTCGCCGGCTATCCGCCCGGCGGCGGCGTCGACAACGTCGCGCGGGCGCTCGGCGAGAAGCTCTCGGCGCGCCTCGGTCAGCAGATCGTGGTCGAGAACCGGCCGGGCGCGGGCGGCGCGATCGCCAACGACGCGGCGGCGAAAAGCGCGCCCGACGGCTACACGCTGCTCATCGGGCCGATCGGCACCAACGCGATCCTGCAGTACTCGCTGCCCAAGCGCGCGTACGACTTCGGGCGCGACATCGCGCCGGTCTCGCGCGTCGGCTACGGCACGATCATCTTCGTCGTGCCGGCGGCCTCGAAGGCGCAGTCGGTGAAGGAGTTCGTCGCCCTGGCGAAAGCGAGCCCGGGCAAGCTGACGTTCGCCTCGTCGGGCACCGGCGCGCTCATCCACCTGACGGGCGAGCTCTTCAAGCAGGCCGTGGGCGTCGATCTCCTGCATGTGCCGTACAAGGGCACGACGCAGATCCTCCCCGACCTGCTCGACGGGCGCATCGACCTCGCGCTCGACAGCGCGCCGGCGTACCTCACGCACCTGAAGGCCGGCCGCGTGCGCGCGATGGCGGTGGCGTCACCCAGGCGCTCGGCGCTGATGCCGGAGCTGCCGACGATGGCGGAAGCCGGCGTCCCCGGCGTCGTGTCCCAGACCGACTACGCGGTGTACGCGCCCGCCGCGACGCCGCGCGAGGTGGTCGCGCTTCTCAACCGCGAGGTGAACGCGGTTCTGCAGATGGAGGATTTCCGCGCGCGCATGGCTTCGCTCGGCATCGAGGTCGCCGGCGGCACGCCGGAATCGCTGCAGGTGGAGTACGCGGAGGAGCTTGCCAAGTGGGGCAAGGTCATCCGCGACGCGAAGCTGAAGTTCGAATAGAAACGTCCGGCTAGTCTTCGGCGCCGAGCGCCGGCTTGTGCGCGGCGACCAGGCGCTGCTGCAGCAGCGGCGGCGCCGGGTCGTAGTGGCTGAACTCCAGCGTGTACGAGCCGTGGCCGGCGGTGATCGACTTGAGCCGCGCCGGGAAGTGCTCCAGCTCCGAGAGCGGCGCCTGCGCCGTGATCTGCACCTGCCCCGGGCGCGGCGCATCCGAGCCCTTGATCTGGCCGCGGTGGCCTGAGAGCTCGCCCGCGATGTCGCCCATCTTCTCCTCGGGCGCGACGATCTCGACGTTGACGATCGGCTCGAGCACGATCGGGCGCGCCTTGCCGAGCGCATCGAGGAAGGCCTTCCTTCCTGCCGACATGAAGGCGACGTCCTTCGAGTCCACCGGGTGGCTCTTGCCGTCGTAGACGATGACGCGCACGTCCTGGATCGGGAAGCCGGCGACGTAGCCCGTATCGAGCACCGAGCGCACGCCTTTCTCCACCGAGGGAATGAACTGGTTCGGGATCGCGCCGCCCTTGACGCTGTCGACGAACTCGAACCCCTTGCCGCGCGGCAGCGGCTCGACTTTCAGGAACACCTCGCCGAACTGGCCAGCGCCGCCGGTCTGCTTCTTGTGCCGGCTGTGGCCTTCGGCGCGCGCGGCGATGGTCTCGCGGAACGGGATCGCGGGGGGCTTGGAGTCGAGGTCGAGCTTGTACTGGGTCGACATCTTCTCCAGCATGGTGCGCAGGTGCATCTCGCCCAGGCCCCGCATCACCGTCTCGTTCGCCTGCGCGTTGTGCTCTAGCTTGAAGCAGGGGTCCTCGGCCATGAGCTTGTGCAGCACATCCGAGACCTTCTGCTCGTCGCCGCGCTTCTTCGGCGTCACGGCGAGCCCGAACACGGAGTTCGGCAGGTCGAGCGGCCGCGCGTGGATGTGCGCGTCGCCCGCCGAGTCGTGCAGCACGTGGTTGAACTGGATCTCGTCGATCTTGGCGATCGCGCAGATGTCGCCCGGCACCGCCTCGGGCACCTCGACCTGGGTCTTGCCCTTGAGCACGTAGAGGTGCCCGGCCTTGATGGGCTTGCGGTTCTCGCCGACGTAGAGCTGCGAGCCCGGCGTGATGCGGCCCTGGTGGACGCGGAACACCGCCAGCCGCCCGATGTAGGGATCGATCTCGACCTTGAAGACGTGCGCAAGCGCATGCTTGGTCGGATCGGGAATCGTGGTGACCTCGGTCGCCGCGCCGCCTGCGGGCTCGTTCACGTACACGGGCGGATTGCCCTCGGCGGGGTTGGGCAGCAATTTGACAATGACATCGAGGAGCTCGGCGACGCCGGCGCCAGTCCTGGCCGAGGTGAAAACGACCGGGATGAGATGGCCCTCGCGCATCGCGCGCTCGAGCGGCTCGTGCAGCGCGTCGGGCTCGACCTCGCCCTTCTCGAGGTAGGTCTCCATGAGCTTCTCGTCCACCTCGACCACCTGCTCGACGAGGTTCTTGTGCGCCGCCTCGACCGAGGAGAAGTCGGCCTCGCCCGAGGGCGCGAAGAAGCAGTCCGAGACCTTGCTCGCCTTGCCGGCGGGCAGGTTGAGCGGCAGGCACTCTTTTCCGAAGGTTTCGCGAATCGTCTCCAGCAGCCCCTCAAGGTCGACGTTCTCCGCGTCGATCTTGTTGACGACGATGAGGCGGTCGAGGCCGCGCTTTGCCGCCCACCGCATGAAGCGGCCGGTCATCATCTCGAGGCCGTTCTGCGCGTTGATGACGATGGCGGCAGTCTCGACCGCGGCCAGCGCCGGCAGCGCGTGGCCGAGGAAATCGGGCAATCCCGGCGTGTCGAGCAGGTGAACGCGATGGCCGCCTTCGGCCGCGGCACTCGTGCCGCCCTGGGGTGCGGCGTCCTTCACCTCGAAGCTCGCGACTGCGAGCTTGAACGAATGCTTGTGCGTCTTCTCCAGCGGCGTGTAGTCGCAGACAGTGGTGCCCTTGTCGGTGCTGCCGGCGGCGGGAATCGACCCGGCGCGCGCGAGCAAGGCCTCGGCGAGCGAGGTCTTGCCCGCTCCCGCCTGGCCGACAAGGGCAATGGTCCTGATTTTCTTGATCGGGAACTTCGACACGGCGGGCCTCCTCCTTGCTCCTCAGAGGCTTTTATATCACTTCTTCCTCGCCGAGAGGTACCCGCGCCAGCCCCCGTGGGAGGTGATGTCGGGCGCCCCATCGCACAGCCAGGGCTCGCCGAGCACGCCGAGCACTTCGCTCCGGTCCTCGAGGACGACCTTGCCGATGCAAAGGCCCGCCGGCTCGGCTTGCAGGATTCCGGCGACGCCGTGCGCAGGGACCTCCCAGAGCTCCAGAGCAATGGAGCTTCCCGTAGGGGAACGGAGCATCGCCGGATGCACATCCCGGATCGAATAAAGACGGTAAATGGGCGCCGTCCTCGCTTCGCGCACGAAGCGCGCGCCGGCGGCGATCATGTTGGGGTTCAGCTCGAGGCCTCGCATCAGGGTGCCGTTCACTGCGAGGAGGATTGCCCCGGCCATGGGGCGCGCTACTTTTTCGCGTCCTTCTTCGCCGGCAGCAGCTCGGCGCGTTTCTTCAGCGTGTCCTCGAGCTTGGACTTCGGGATGAGCAGCGTGTACTTCGTCATCTCGCGCTCGCGCGGCATGCGCTCGGCGAACTTCTTCTGGCGCTCCTCGGCGTCCTTGCCCTCGGGCCTGGGCTCGCCCGCGACCGAGAAGCTGACGTAGTAGTTGTCGCCGGCGAGCTTACCCACCTTCAGCGTATAGGTGAGCCCGTCGAAGGTGCTAGCCGTGACCAGCGTCGGTTTGGCGAGTCCGGTGTCCTCGGGCCTGGCGTCCTTCGGCGCGACGTCGGCGAGCTCGAGCATCTGCAGCGAGTAGGAGGCGGCGTTCGCCTTGGGCGCATCCGGCTTCTCGCCGCCGCCGGAAAAGCGCCAGTCGGCGTTGTCGCCCGTGCGCTCGATGCGGTAGGAAGACCCGGTCCCCGCGCCGTCCGGGTAGCGCACCTCGAGCGTCTTCACCTTCTCTACGGCGAAGGACTTGCGGTCGATCCAGTCGGCGCTCTTCGTGTTGGCCTGCGCGAACGGGTCGGCGATGAGGTACGCGTGCTTCTCGTCGCCGGCGCGCGCCATGTAGCGGCCGTCGCCCAGCGCCCGCTCCGGGTTGTCGGGCTCGGTCCTGAAGTATTTCTTTCCGGCGACGAGCGCGGCGAGCGGCTTGCCGTCGGCGCCGCGGAACTCGATGCGCGTGCCGCCCGCGTCCAGCTGCAGGCGCGCGCGGTCCTTCTCGCCGACCTGGTCGCTCTGGCCGATCTTGAGCGCGGTCGCCTTGATGACGAAGTCGCGCACCCGGTCGTAGTCGGCGGGAAAGCCCTCGCGCTCGGCGATCGCCCAGCGCTCGCCCTTCTTCTCGATCGTGAGCGCGCCTTTCGCGTCGCGGATCGCCACCGCCGCGATGTCGGCGGCCTTGAGGCTCTCGAGCAGCGGCTGGCCGAGCGTCGCGGAAGGTGCGCCGGGTTTTGACTGGTTTTGTATCAAGAAAGCACTTCCCGCGAGCAGCGCGAGGAGCGCAATCAGTATCAGCGCAACGCGCGAACTCATGCGGGCGCCTGGCGGCGGCGCTTGACGAGGAACACCGCGAGCCCCGCGAACACGACCAGCAGCGGCATCAGCGCGATGTTGGCGAGCTTGGTCCAGAACACGAGGAACTCGGCGTCCTGGCGCAGGTTCTTGCGCAGCTCCTTCAGTTCCTTGCGCGTCTCGATCACGCGCTTGCGGAACTTCTCGATCGCACCCTGCTCCTCGGGCGTCAGGATCTGCGCGCCCTTGGCCGCGGCGCCGCGGGCCTTCTGAAGCTCCTGGAGCTTGTCGTTGGTCTTCATGAGCTCGTCCTCGAGCGCCTTCAGGCGCCCGAAGTACTGGACCGAAGCCTTCGCCTCCATCTCGCGCACCACGGTGAGCGGGCGGAACGCGGCGGCGCGGCTTCGTAGCGAGATCAGCGCGTCGCCCGCGACCAGCTGCTCGACCATGCTCTGCGCGAAGGCGAGGTTGCCGTTGGAGGGCACGATCACGCGCCGGCCGAACACCTCCTGCACGTCGACCGCGGCGCCGTCGTTCAGCATGTCGACGTCGGCGACGAGGATGACCGAATTCTCACCGCCGCCTTCCTTCAGGTGGGGCGCTGCGGGTGCGGGTTTCGGCTTTTTCGAGTCGTCTTTCGGCCGTCCATCCGGGAAGGCGGATTTGAACTTGCCCGTGAGCCGCAGCGCCAGAGGCCGCGCCTTGTTGTCCGGCACGAAGCCCTTGGTCGCCGGCTCGCCCGAGACGGTCGCCACCACGTTGTCGACGAGCATCGAGTTGGGCGAGGCCTTGACGAGCTCGGTGACCTTGAGCCCCTCCACCGGCTTCACGTCGAAGGCGCCGCCGAACGCATAGAGCAGCGTCTCGATCTGGCTGGTGACGACATCGTCGCGGTTGAGCGCTGTGCGGTTCAGCGTCAGCACCGTGGGCGTGTAGCGCTGCCCGCCGCCCGAGGCGTAGACGAGGTCCGCGATCACCTTGCCCGGGTTCATCTCGAGGCCCCAGGCCCTGAACAGGCTGGGCAGCGAGGAGCTCGTGCCGCCGCCGCCGACGCCCGGGATCGGGCTCGGCTGCTGGTCGAAGTAGGCGTACGGGTCGACGAAGGCGATGAGCTTGCCGCCGCGCAGGACGAACTGGTCGAGCGCGTACTCGGTGGACTCGGGCAGGTCGCGCGGGTGTATCACTAACAACACTTTGATCGACGGGTCGATCTGGTCGGCGGCGTAGTTGACCTGCTTCAGGTCGTAGTCGCGCTTGAGCTCGTTGGCGAGCACCCAGGCTTCCGAGCCCTGGCGCGTGAACGGGTTGAAGCGCTCGCCCATCACCGGCAGCGCCGACAGCAGGCCGAGCACCGGCTTCTCGGTGTTGGCGACGCGCGCGATCGCGCGCGCGAGGTCGTACTCGAGCAGCCGCTCGCGCTGCGGCGAGAGCGCGCCGATCGTCTGCTTGCGGTCGAGCTGGCTCACCGAAAGGCCGAGATAGAACTGCTCGCCCGAGGGCAGCTGCTGCGCGTCGATGCCGTCGAGCAGCGCCTCTTCCTCCTCGGCGCTGTCGGGGCGCGGATCGCGCCTGACGATCTCGAGCTTGCCGCCGGCGGCGCGCGCGAACTCGTTCAGCGTGTCCTGGACGCGCTGCGCGAAGCCGCGCAGCGGCACCGGCACCGCCTCGCCCTGGGAGGCGTAGAGCTTGACGCGCACCGTGCTTTCCAGGCCCTTGAGTACCTTTACGGTGCCCGAAGACAGCGTGTAGAGGCTGCCCTGCGTCAGGTCGGCGCGCACCGGCGCCTGCGCGGCGAGGAAGTTGACCGCCACCAGGATGAAAAAGAGCGCCGCCACGCCGATGGCGGAATAGACGAGGGTCTCGTGCTTCTTGATCAGCCGCATTTCACCGGTTCCGCAGGACGACGCCGGTGGTGAAGAGAGAGAAGCCGATCACCGACAGGAAGAAGAGCAGGTCGCGCGAGTCGATCACGCCCTTCTGGAAGCCATCGAAGTGCGTCACCACCGAGAAGGCGGCCACCGTATCGACGACGGCCGCGCTCGCCCAGCGCGCGATCAGATCCGTGACCGGGCTGAAGCCGGCGAGGATGAGGAAGAGGCAGGCCACCACCGAGAGGATGAAGGCGACCACCTGGTTGCGCGTCAACGCCGAGGTCATGCAGGTCACGGCGAGGTAGGCCCCGGCGAGGAGCACGCTGCCGATGTAGCCGGCGACGATCATGCCGAAGTCCGGCGCCCCCAGCCACCACACCGTCACCACCACCGGGAAGGTGAGCGCGAGCGCGAGCGCAAGGAAGGCCCACGAGGCGAGGAACTTGCCGAGGATCGCCTGCCAGGGCGCGATCGGCATGGTGAGGAGCAGCTCGATGGTGCCCGCGCGCCGTTCCTCGGCCCACAGGCGCATGCCGACGGCGGGAACGAGCACGAGGTAGAGCCACGGGTGCCAGCTGAAGAAGGCCGCGAGGCTTGCCTCGCCGCGCTCGAAGAACTGCCCGGCGGTGAACGTGAAGAAGCCGGTGAGCAGCAGGAAGATCACCAGGAACACGTACGCCACCGGCGAAGTGAAGTAGGCGACGAGCTCGCGCTTGCCGATCACCCAGACGTGCCTCATGACAGGTGCCTCATCGCTTCACCGTGTCGGGCAGGGTAATTTTGCGGAAGACTTCATCCAGCGGCCGGCCGAGCTCGTCCGGCGTGCCCTGCGCGACGATCTTGCCGCGGTCGATGATGATCGCGCGCGTGCAGGCGGCGTCGACCTCCTCGAGGATGTGCGTCGAGAAGACGACGGCCTTGGTCTTGCCGATCTCGCGGATGAGGTTGCGGATCTCGTGCTTCTGGTTGGGATCGAGGCCGTCGGTCGGCTCGTCCAGCACCAGCACCTCGGGGTCGTGCACCAGCGCCTGCGCGAGGCAGGTGCGGTGGCGGTAGCCCTTGGAGAGCGTGTCGACCGACTGGTGCAGGACCGAATCGAGGAAGCAGCGCTCGACCGCGCGCGCCACCGCTTTCCTCTTCGCGTCGCCCGAGAGGCCGCGCATCTCGGCGGCGAATTCCAGAAAACCCCGCACCGTCATGTCCGGGTAGGCGGCGGCGTTCTCCGGCAGGTAGCCGATGAGGCGCTTGGCTTCCAGCGGCGCCTCGACCACGTCGTGGCCGCCCACCGTGACCCGGCCGCTCGTCGGCGCATAGTAGCCGGTGACCATGCGCATGGTCGTGGACTTGCCCGAGCCGTTCGGCCCGAGAAAACCCACCACTTCGCCGCGCTCGACGTTGAAGGAAAGCCCGTCGACGGCGCGCTTCGCGCCGAAGGTTTTAACGAGGTTTTCGATCTTGATCATCTATGGGGCTGGAGCGGCTTACGCCGCAGGGGGCGCATTATAGACGGTCTCAAGCCCCGAATTTCATGAGCGTTCGGGCATAGGCGGGCGCAGTCGGCTCGTGCATGAAATAGACGTAGACCTGTTTCCAGCCCGTCGCGGCGAGACGGCCTGCCCATTGCTCCAGGTCGGCGTCCGAATACACCTCCAGCCGCAGCCGGACATAGCCCCAGGGCGCGGTCTCGACCAGCGAGGGCGCCGAGCCGTTTTCGCGCTCGGAGAAGCAGAGCGCGGCGCCAGACCCTTTCAGCAGCGCATAGACCTCGTCGTCGAACCAGCTGTCGTTCCTGAACTCGAACGCCGCGCCATGGTCAGCGGGCAGGAGGGTCAGAAAGATTTTTAATCTAGAAACATCTTTTCCCAGAAAAGGCGGTAGCTGGAACAGGACGGGGCCGCGTTTCTCGCCCAGCGCTTGGAGATTCTTATAGAGAAAAGCCACGGAATCGGCCGCGCTTTCGGCCGTTAGCCGCGACATGCGGGTGATGCGCCGAGAGGCCTTGATCGAGAACTTGATGCTCTCCGGCGTCGATCTCGCCCAGTTCTCCAGTACCTCCGTCTTCGGCATAGCCGCGCTGCGCGGCGATCCTTCGCTCGCCGACTGCCACTACAACCTGGGGCTGCTCTACGAATCGCTCGGCCGCAAGCGCGACGCGATCCGCCACCTTTCGCAATACCGCAGACTGACCCGCCGGTCGAAGTAGAATCGGCCATCCTCGGAGGGTTCTTATGAGAAAAGTTCTCGCGGTTGCTTTTGCTTTGCTCGCGCTGCCGGCGCTTGCCCAGACCTATCCCGCCAAGCCGGTGCGCATCATCGTGCCGTTCGCGCCGGGCGGCGGCTCGGATTTCATCGGGCGCTTTGTCGCGCAGCGCCTCTCGGCCACGATGGGACAGCAGCTCATCGTCGAGAACAAGCCCGGCGCCGGCGGCGTCATCGGTATCGAGCAGGGCATCAAGTCGGCGCCCGACGGCTACAACCTGGTGCTGATCGCCTCGAGCTACACGGTCAACCCGAGTGTCTACAAGCTCAATTTCGATCCGGTCGCGGACATCACGCCGATCATCCAGGTGTCGCAGGGGCCGCTGCTCGCGGTCGTGAACCCGTCGCTGCCGGTGAAGTCCGCGAAGGACCTGATCGCGGCGGCCAAGTCGAAGCCGGGCGACCTGAATTTTGCCTCGCCGGGGCAGGGCAGCGTGATCCACATGGCGACCGAGTACTTCGCCAGCATGGCGAAGATCAAGATGAACCACATTCCGTACAAGGGGACCGGTCCGGCGCTGACCGACACGATCTCGGGCCAGACGCAGGTCCTCTTCAGCAGCACGGCGAGCGCGTTGCCGCACGTGAAGTCGGGGCGCCTGAAGGCGATCGGCGTGACCACGGCGAAGCGCATCGTGGCGCTTCCCGACGTGCCGACGGTCGCCGAATCCGGCCTGCCCGGCTACGAGGTGATCCTCTGGCACGCGCTGATCGGGCCGAAGGGAATGTCGAAGACCGTCGTCGAGCGCCTGAACGCGGAAGTGAACAAGATGCTCAAGGCGAAGGACACCGAGGAGCAACTGCAGAACGACGGCGTGGCGCCTGCCGGCGGCAAGCCCGAGCAGCTTGCCGCGCAGGTCACGAAGGAAATCGGCGTCTGGCGCAAGGTCGCCGCCGACGCGGGCGTCAAGATCGAGTAAAGTGGGCGCTTCGCCTGCGATGCTGAAAAAGCGCGATTACGCGCGGCAGGCGCCGGGCGCCCCGCCTGGCACCCTCGCCGGCGTGCGCATCGTCGATCTCTCGCGCCTCTTCGCGGGAAATCTCCTCACGCAGATCCTCGGCGACTTCGGCGCCGAGGTGATCAAGGTCGAGCCGCCCGCGGGCGACACGCTGCGCGCCTGGAAAGCGAAGGGCGTCGCGGCCGACTGGAAGATCTACGCGAGGAACAAGAAGAGCCTCTGCCTCGAGCTGCGCAAGCCCGAGTCGATCGAGATCCTGAAGAAGCTCGCGGCGTCCTCCGCAATGCTGGTCGAGAGCTTCCGCCCCGGCACGCTCGAGGCGATGGGGCTCGCGCCCGAGGCGCTGCACGCGCTCAACCCGCGGCTCGTCATCGTGCGCATCTCGGGCTGGGGGCAGAGCGGGCCCTACAAGCGCCGGCCGGGCTTCGGCACGCTGATCGAGGGCCTGTCGGGCTTCGCGGCGCTGAACGGCTTCTCCGATCGCGAGCCCTGCCTGCCGCCGATGTATCTCGCCGACGCGGTCGCGGGCGCGTTCGGGGCGAGCGCGGCGATGATCGCGATGCGCGAAGCGGAGAAGAAAAAGGGCCGCGGCCAGGTGATCGACCTGCCGCTCCTCGACCCGCTCTTCACCGTGATGGGGCCGCAGGCGGCGCATTACCGCCTGACCGGGCGCGTCAAGCCGCGCACCGGCAGCCGCTCCAACAACACCGCGCCGCGCAACGCCTACCGCTGCAAGGACGGCAAGTACGTCGGCCTGTCGGCCTCGATCCAGCAGATGGCCGAGCGCACGTTCCGCGCCATCGGCCGGCCCGACCTGATCGATGACCCGCGCTACAGGACCAATGCCGATCGCGTGCAGCGCGCCGAGGAGCTCGACGCCATCATCGGCGCCTTCATCGCGCAGAAGACGCAGGCCGAGAACGTCGCTTTCTTCGAGAAGGCCGAAGTGACGATCGGCCCGATCTACGACATCACACAGATCCTCGAGGACCCGCACGTGATCGAGCGCGAGCTGCTCGCCGACTATCCGGACCCCGACATGGAGTGGTTCCCGATGCACCCGGTGGTGCCGCGCCTCTCTCGCACGCCGGGATCCATCCGCACGCGAGCGCCGAAACTAGGCGAGCACAATAAAGAGGTTTTGACTTCCCTCGGGATAAAAGCACCTGAAATCAAGAAACTGAAAGCAAAAGGAGCGCTCACCGGTGAAGCCTGACCTTCCAGTCTGGAGGTCGCTGCTCTACGTGCCGGTGAACGTCGAGAAATATGTCGACAAGGCGCACACGCGCGGCGCGGACTGCATCCAGCTGGACCTGGAAGACAGCGTGCCCGCGGCCGAGAAGGACAACGCGCGCAAGCTCGTGCCCGAGGCAGCGAAGCGCGTGCGCCGCGCCGGCGCGGACGTCGTGGTCAGGATCAACAGCCCGCTTGAGAACGCTTTCAAGGACCTGGAATTCAGCGTTGATGCGAACGTGGACGGCGTGGCCGTGACCAAGACGCAAAGCGCCGAGTACGTGAAGCGGATTGACGACTTCATCTCGAAGCTTGAAAGCAAAAGGAATCTGAAAGCGGGCCGAATCCGGCTGATTGCGATGATCGAAACGCCGGCCGCCTTCTTCGAGATGCCGGCGATCGCGAAGGCGAGCCCGCGTACCGCGGCGATGAACATCGGCGGCGAGGATTTCGCGCTCGAGACCGGGATGGAGCCTCTCGAGGAGACGCTGCTCATGCCCAAGCAGCAGATGGTCTTCGCCGCGCGCGCCGCCGGCATCCTGCCGTTGGGATTTATTGCCAGCGTGGCCGGCTTCGGCGAGTGGGAGGCGTTTCGCAGGATGGTGCGGCGCTCGCGCCGCTTCGGCTTCATGGGCGCGGGCTGCATCCACCCGGGGCAGGTGCCGATCGTGAACGAGGAGTACACGCCCGCGGCGGAGGAGGCGGCCTTTGCGCGCCGCGTCATCGAGGAGAACGCGGCGGCCGAGGCGGCGGGCCGCGCCTCCTTCGCCATCGACGGCAAGATGATCGACGTGCCCGTGGTCGAGCGCGCGCGCCGGCTGCTCTCGCGCCTCGCCGCGATCGAGGCGCGGGAGGCGAAAAAGCGCAACGACCCGGTGTAAAATTTTTTTTCCAGACGACACCCCACCATGGACAAAACCCTACTGGCGAAAACCGCGGCGGCGATGGTCGCCAAAGGCAAGGGACTGCTCGCCGCCGACGAGTCGAGCGGTACCTGTGAGACGCGCTTCAAGTCGGTCGGCGTCCAATGCACCGAGGAGAACCGCAGGACCTACCGCGGGCTGCTCTTCACCACTCCAGGCGTAGAGCAATACGTGTCGGGCGTCATCCTGTATGACGAGACGATCCGCCAGCAGACGAACGACGGGGTGCTGTTTCCGGACTACCTGGCAAGGAAAGGCATCCTGCCCGGCATCAAGGTCGACACCGGCGCGAAGAACCTCGCGCTCTGCCCCGGCGAGAAGGTGACCGAGGGCCTGGACGGCCTGCGCGAGCGGCTCGCCGCCTACTTCAAGGCCGGCGCGCGCTTTGCCAAGTGGCGCGCCGTGATCACGATCGGCGAGGCGATCCCCTCGCATACCTGCCTGTACGCCAACGCGCACGCGCTGGCGCGCTATTCGGCGCTCTGCCAGGAAGCGAACATCGTGCCGATCATCGAGCCCGAAGTCCTGCTCGATGGCGCGCACTCGATCGAGCGCTGCGAGGAGGTGACCGAGGCGACGTTGCGCGCGACCTATGCTGCGCTCTCGGCGCACAACGTCTCGGCCGAGCACGTGATCCTCAAGGCAAGCATGGTGGTCTCCGGCAAACACCACAGCCGCCAGGCCGGCGTCGACGAGGTCGCTGAGCGCACCGTTCGGGTGCTCAAGCGCACCGTGCCCGCGGCGCAGCCGGGAGTGGTGTTCCTCTCCGGCGGCCAGTCGGACGTGGCCGCGACCGCGCATCTCAACGCGATGGCGGCGACCAAGGGACTGCCGTGGCCGCTCACCTTCTCGTACTCGCGCGCGCTGCAGAACCCGGCGCTCAATACCTGGAAGGGCCAGGCAGGCAACGTCAACGCCGCGCAGCGCGCCTTCCACCACCGCGCGCACATGAACGGCCTCGCCGCGCAGGGCAAGTGGAAACCGGAGCTGGAGAAGCAGGAGGCATGAACACCGTCTTCGAGTCGAACCTGAAGAGCCTGCGCAGGATCGGCAAGGGCAAGGTGCGCGACATCTACGCGGTCGACAACGACAAGATGATGATCGTCGTGTCGGATCGCCTGTCCGCGTTCGACGTGGTGCTGCCCGATCCGATTCCGGACAAGGGGCGCGTGCTGAACGAGCTGGCCGGCTTCTGGTTCGGCAAGCTCGGCCACGTGGTGCCGAACCACCTTACCGGCATCGACCCGGAGAGCGTGGTGAAGGGCGAGGACGAGAAGGCGCAGGTGCGCGGCCGCGCGATGGTGGTTAAGAAGCTGAAGGCGCTGCCGGTCGAGGCGGTGGTGCGCGGCTACATCATCGGCTCGGGGTGGAAGGACTACCTGAAGTCGGGCGCGATCTGCGGCATCCAGCTGCCCAAGGGGCTGCAGCAGGCGCAGAAGCTCCCCGAGCCGATCTTCACGCCGGCCACCAAGGCCGAGACCGGGCACGACGAGAACATCTCCTTCGAGCGCATGTGCGAGATCGTCGGCAAGGAGGTCGCCGAGAAGATCCGCACGATCAGCATCCGGCTCTACAAGGAGGCGTCCGATTTCGCCGCCACCAAGGGAATCATCATTGCCGACACCAAGTTTGAATTTGGTGTGAATGAAAAAAACCAGATCGTCCTGATCGACGAGGTTCTGACGGCCGACTCTTCCCGCTTCTGGCCCGCCGACCAGTACGCGGTCGGCGGCTCGCCGCCCTCGTACGACAAGCAGTTCGTGCGCGACTACCTCGAGACGCTCGACTGGGACAAGACGCCGCCCGCGCCCAAGCTGCCCGCTGACGTGATCGCGCGCACCTCGGCTAAGTACCGCGAGGCGCTCGAGAAACTCACCGGGAGGAAGCTCTAATGGCGGCCGTATCTCATCCCTTGATCGGCATCGTGATGGGCTCGGCTTCGGACTGGGAAACCATGAAGCCGGCAGCGAAGACGCTGGAAGAGTTCGGCATCAGCTACGAGGCAAAAGCGATGTCGGCGCACCGCACGCCGAAGGCGGTCGCCGCCTGGGCCGAAGGCGCGCAGAAAAACGGCATGAAAGCGATCATCGCGGCAGCCGGCGGCGCGGCGCACCTCGCCGGCGTGGTCGCGGCGCACACCACGCTGCCGGTGCTCGGCGTGCCGATGCCCTCCAAGCACCTGCAGGGCTTGGATTCTCTGCTCTCGACGGTGCAGATGCCCAAAGGCATTCCGGTCGCCACCTTCGCGATCGGCGAGGCGGGTGCCGCGAACGCAGCTTTGTTTGCAGTTGCTCTGTTGGCTCTTTCCGATTCCAGTTTGAACAAGAAATTGGGCGAGTTCAGAGCCAAACAAACAGACGCTGTGCTGAAGGCGGCGCCGCTCGAGCTTTGAGCGAAGACATCCGCCGCGCGGCGCGCATCCTGCGCGCCGGCGGGCTCGTCGCCTTTCCGACGGAAACGGTCTACGGCCTGGGCGCCGACGCCGCCAGCGCTGCGGCGGTCGCCAAGCTCTACGCCGCCAAGCGCCGGCCCGTGGACCATCCGGTGATCGTGCATTTCGCTTCGGCAAAGGAAGCGTTCTCTTTCGCGCGCGATGTCCCGGAAGGCGCGAAAACGCTGGCGGCGAAATTCTGGCCCGGGCCGCTGACGCTGATCCTGAAGCGCTCGGAGAAGGCGAAGGACTTCGTCACCGGCGGACAGGACACGGTCGGCGTGCGCGTGCCCGCGCATCGGGTCGCGCAGGCGCTGCTGAAAGAGTTCGGCGGCGGCATCGCTGCGCCCTCGGCGAACGTCTTCGGCGAGCTGAGCCCGACTGCCGCCTCGCACGTGGCGATGGCCGCGGAGCTGGTTCTGGACGGTGGCCCGAGCGAGATCGGCATCGAGTCGACGATTGTGGATTTGTCTTCAGGCAAGCCGGTGGTCTTGCGTCCGGGTCATGTCTCGGAAGCAGAACTGGAAAAGATTCTGGGAGTGAAATTCGAGAAGAAGAACCAGACCTCACCCAGGCATTCCGGTGGCTTGGAGCGTCACTACGCGCCGAAGACGCCGGCGCGGCTCGTGCCGACGCATGCGCTCGACGCCGAGATCGCGAAGCTGAAGGACAAGGTGGCGGTGCTCGCGTTCTCGCGGCCGGACGAGCGCGTCGATTTCTGGATCCGCATGCCGCGCGAGCCCGCCGCCTACGCGCGGCGGCTTTATGCGGCGCTGCGCGAGCTCGACGGCGCCGGCTGTGAGACCATCCTAGTCGAGTCGCCACCCGGGACAAGCGAATGGGAAGCCGTCAGAGACCGATTGCAGCGCGCCGCTGGCTGAGCGCGCTTGCGCTCGCGCTTTTCTGCGCGGGCTGCGCGAACAGCAGCGTCAGCGTCGGCGGCGGCGGGCCGCAGCCGACCGTTAGCGCGCGCGGCAGCTCCGCGCTCGGCGCAGCGCTGCTGGTCGGCCTGATGGTCAGCTCGGAGAGCTACAACCGCGGTGTCCGCTACCGCGCCAATCCGTTCGAGGCGCTGTCGATGGAGCCGCCTGCGCCGCCCGCGCTCGATCCGACGCGCCGGGTGCTCGAGGTCGACTGCACCAAGCCGATCGAGGACTGGTCCGCGAACCTGAAGTGCCGCTAGGCTTTTTGAGGTCCTGGTCTTCCCGACTCGACGACGAAGCGCGCGAGCTCGTCGATGCGCGATTCGGGCTTCTTCACGGTATCGAGCCCCAGCAGGTCGGCGTGCAGGCGTCCGCCGGCGATGCTCATCCTCACGTAGCCGCGGTGGTCGCTCCTGCCGTACTTGATGTGCGGGTTGTCGGGCAGGCGCTCGTCGACCTGCTTCTGCGCCGCGCCCTGCGAGCTGATCGAGGTGCCGCAGAACTCGCTCGCCACCACGGGCGACTTCGGATCGTCGAAGTCGGGCTTCAGGTCCGCGACCCAGTGCATGTGCACGTCTCCTCCGATCACCACCGGGTTGGCGATTCTTTTCTGGTTCATAAAGTCCAGCAGCTTTTTCCTCGATGCGGGATAGCCGTCCCAGCCGTCGGTCCAGAAGCTCCGGCCTTCGCCAACCTGGCGGTCCATCTGCGCCATCAGCGTCTGCTGCGCGAGGATGTTCCAGCCGGCTTTCGATTCGGCCAGGGACCGCTCAAGCCAGGCTTCCTGCGCCGCGCCGAGCAGGCTGCGCTTCGGGTCGGCGAGCTCGAGGCATAGCGTCGGGTCGAGCGTCGGCGCGCCGCGCGTCGGCGTCGAGCGGCAGGCCTGGAAATCGCGGTACTGGCGGTTGTCCAGCACCAGAAAGCGCGCGAGCGCGCCCCAGTCGAGGTGCGTGTAGATCTGCATGCCCGTTGCGCCCGGGCGCATCGCCGCTGGCAGCGGCATGTTCTCGTAGAAGGCGCGGTAGGCGGCCATGCGCCGCGCAAGGAATGTCTCGGGCGACGCGCCGTAGCCGGCATGCTCGCCGGCATAGTCGTTGACCACCTCGTGGTCGTCCCACGTGAAGATCCAGGGAAAGGCGCGGTGCGCCTGCTGCAGGTCAGGATCGCTCTTGTAGAGCGCGTGGCGGGCGCGGTACTCGGCGAGCGTGAAGGGCTCGCCCGAGTCGTGCTTGCGCACGTGCTCGCGACCCCAGGAGGACTCGTAGATGTAGTCGCCGAGGAAGGCAACGAGGTCGAGGTCGTCGCGCGCGAGGTAGCGGTGCGCGGTGAACCAGCCCTGCTCGTAATGCTGGCAGGAGCCGAAGGCGAAGCGCAGCCGCGCCACGGTCGCGCCCGCGGCGGGCGCGGTGCGCGTGCGCCCGACCGGGCTAAGCGCGTCGCCCGCGCGGAAGCGGTAGAAGTACCACCGGTCAGGCTCGAGCCCGCGGGTTTCGACGTGTGCGGAATGCCCCCACTCCGGGGAGGTGGTCGCGCTTCCGGAGGCGACGACGGCGGAGAAATTCTCGTGGGCTGAAACTTCCCACCGCACGGGAATCGCCGACTGCGCGAAGTCCCCGAGCAGCCGCGTCCACAGCACCATGCCGTCGGGGCGCGGGTAGCCGGATGCAACCCCGAGCTTGAACGGGTTTTCCGAGAGCCGCAGCGTTTGCGCGCGGGCCGGCAGCCCGGTGGTGGTGAAACCGCAGGCGGCAAGGGCCTGCAGGAACCTTCTGCGGTCGAGCATGCGAATAGAATATCGCCTTCCTGTTTCGGAGTCGTGAATGATTCACTTCGTGGTGCACGAGGAGGGCGACGGCGTCGGCGTGGTCGTCGTCGAGGGCGTCAAGAAAGGCCAGGACCTGGTCGGCTGGATCATGGAGGACGACAAGGAGATCCGGATGACCGCGAAGAGCGACATCCCGATCGGCCACAAGCTCGCGCTCAAGGACTACAAGCCGGGCGACACGGTGATCAAGTACGGCGTGGACATCGGCAAGGTGGTCGCGCCGATCGCCAAGGGCGAGCACACGCACGTTCAAAACCTGAAAACGAAGCGCTGGTGAGCATGGAACTCTCGAAATCGACTTTCTGGGGCTACAAGCGGGAGAACGGCCGCGTCGGCGTGCGCAACCACGTCATCGTCCTGCCGGTGGACGATCTCTCGAACGCCGCGGCGCAGGCGGTGGAGAACAACATCAAGGGCGCGATGGCGATCCCTCACCCGTACGGGCGGCTGCAATTCGGCGCCGACCTCGAGCTCCATTTCCGAACGCTCATTGGGACAGGCTCCAACCCGAACGTCGCCGCGGTGGTCGTGATCGGCATCGAGGACCAGTGGACGCAGCGCGTCGTCGAGGGCATCAAGAAGACGGGCAAGCCCTGCGTCGGCTTCGGCATCGAGCTGCACGGCGACCACGACACGATCCACCGCGCCTCGAAAGCGGCGCGCGAGTTCGTGCAGTGGTCCTCCCAGCTGCGGCGCGAGGAGCGGCCGCTCAAGGACCTGTGGGTCTCCACCAAGTGCGGAGAGTCCGATACCACCTCGGGCTGCGGCGCGAACCCCACGGTCGGCAACGCCTTCGACAAGCTCTATCCGCACGGCGTGACGCTCGTCTTCGGCGAGACGACCGAATTGACCGGCGGCGAGCATCTGGTTGCCGCGCGCTGCCGCAACGACGAGGTGAGAAAGAAGTTCCAGTTCGTCTTCGACCGCTACCAGCAGGTGATCGAGCGGCACAAGACGAGCGACCTCTCCGACTCGCAGCCGACCAAGGGCAACATCGCCGGCGGCCTCACCACGATCGAGGAGAAAGCGCTCGGCAACATCCAGAAGATCGGCAGGAAGTGCCTGGTCGACGGCGTGCTCGACAAGGCGGAAACGCCGACCGGTCCCGGCCTGTGGTTCATGGACTCCTCCTCGGCCGCGGCCGAGATGGTGACGCTCTGCGCCGCCGCTGGGTACGCAGTGCACTTCTTCCCGACCGGCCAGGGCAACGTGATCGGCAACCCGATCCTGCCGGTGATCAAGCTCTGCGCCAACCCCCGCACCGTGCGCACGATGTCCGAGCACATCGATGTGGACGTTTCCGGTCTGTTGCGCAAAGAGATGAGCCCCGATCAGGCCGGCGACAAGCTCATCGAGTGCATGTTCCGCACCGCCAACGGCCGTCTCACCGCCGCCGAGGCGCTCGGCCACCGCGAGTTCGTCCTCACCCGGTTGTACGAGTCTGCCTAGCACCTTCGTTCTCGTTCACGGCGCTTGGCACGGCGGCTGGTGCTGGCGCCGGGTCGCCGATCTGATCGCCGCGAAGGGGCACCGCGTGTTCTGTCCGACGCTCACCGGGCTGGGCGAGCGCGCGCACCTGCTCTCGCGCGAGATCAATCTCGATACGCACTTCACCGACGTTGTCGGGTTGCTCGAGGCGGAGGAGCTGACCGACGTGATCCTCGTCGGGCATAGCTACGGCGGCATCGTCATCACGGGCGTTGCTGCGCGCGCGAAGCCGCGCCTGAAGCAGCTCGTCTATCTGGATTCGGCAATCGTTGCCGATGGCGAATCCTTGTCGGACATATTGCCGCCGGAGGTGGTCGCGGGGCGGCGCAAGGCCGGGCAGGCCTCCGGGGGTGTATCGCTGCCGGTGCCGGACGCGCGCGTGTTCGGGCTTCTGGAGCCGAAGGACATCGAATGGGTGCAGCGGCACATGACGCCGCAACCTTTCGGGTCTTTCGATCAGAAAATGAACTGGGGCGGGCCGATCGGCAATGGCCTGCCTAAGACCTACGTTGATTGCACGGAGCCTGCGTATTCTGGCCTCGCTGCGGTGAAAAATCGCTACCGCGGAAAGTCCGACTGGAAATTCGTCGAGATCAGGACCGGGCACGACGCGATGGTGAGCACACCGGCAGAGACCGCGAAGCTCCTCCTGGAGTTTTCTTGACCCAATTAAACGTCAAAGTCTGGCGCGGCGACGCGGAGAGCGGGCGTTTCCAGCAATTCGACGTGCCGCGCCACGCCAGCCAGACGGTGCTGGATGTCGTCACCTACATCCAGCGCGCGCTCGATCCGACGCTCGCCTACCGCTTCGCCTGCCGCGTCGGCATGTGCGGCTCGTGCGCGATGACCGTGAACGGCGCGCCGCGATGGACGTGCCGGACGCATGTGGACAAGGTGGTGCGGAACGACGCGATCGAGATCGCGCCCTTGAGGAGTCTCCCGGTCATTCGCGACCTCGTGACCGACATGAGGGAGTTTTTTGATAAGTGGGCGCGGGCAAAAGGACAGTTCCACGGAAATCGCACGAAGAAAGAAGACTTCTCGGTCGTAAAACCTGAAAGTCCGCAACGAAAACAGGCCGATGCCGGCATCGAGTGCATCGGCTGCGGCGTCTGCTACAGCGCCTGCGACGTGGTGAAGTGGAATCCGGACTATCTCGGCCCGGCGGCGCTGAATCGCGCCTGGACGCTGGTCAACGACGAGCGCGACACCGCGAACGCCGAGCGCCTGCGCGCGGTCGCGGGCGATGCCGGCTGCCACGCCTGCCATACGCACATGAGCTGCACTGAGCATTGCCCGAAGGGAATCTCTCCGACGGCCGGCATTGCGGGATTGAAGAGGGAAGTGCTTTTCGCCTTATCCAGGAAAGAACTATGAAAGTGAAAGGCGAAACCCTGCTGTGGGTGACCCAGCGCGCAAGCGCGGCGGTGCTCGCGCTCTGCGTCGTCGTGCACCTCGCCACGCTCGTCTACGCGGTACAGGGTGGTCTCACCGCTGTGGAGATTCTCGCGCGCACGCGAGGCAGCGTCGCCTGGCTCGCGTTCTACGCGGTCTTTGTGCTGGCGATCGCGCTGCACGTGCCGATCGGCCTGCGCGCGGTGCTGAATGAAAGGGCAGGCTGGCGTGGCGCGTCGCGCGACTGGGTTTTGCTCGGTTTCGGAGTTCTGCTTGCCTGTGCGGGAATGAGGGCCGTCCTGGCGGTCTACCTGTGAAGAACCTCGCCCTAGTCCATCGGCTCTCGGGCATTGCGCTCGCGCTTTTCCTGCCGCTGCATTTCTGGGCGCTCGGGCAGGCACTCGAGGGGGAAGCAAAGCTAGAATCGTTCCTGCGCTGGAGCGAGCAGCCGCTCGTCAAGCTGGGCGAATGGACGATCGTCCTGCTGCTCGCGGTGCATCTTACCGGAGGGGTGAGAATACTCATGATCGAATTTCTACCTTGGCGTGACTGGCAAAAGACGCTCGCGGCGGTTGCCGCCGCAACAGCGCTCGCGATTGGACTTCTTTTCGCGCTCTCATCGAGCGCGTATGCGCAGGCCTGGCCGCAGAAGCCGGTCAGGTTCATCGTGCCGTTCCCGCCGGGCGGCGCAACCGACATCTCGGCCCGGCTGCTCGCGCAGAAGCTGCAGGAGATCTGGGGCCAGACGGTCGTCATCGAGAATCGCGGCGGCGCGGGCGGCGGCGTCGGCGCGGCCGAGGCGGCGCGCGCCGCGCCCGACGGCTACACGCTCTTCTTTCCCTCGGGCTCCGTGGTGACGGCGAACCAGCACATCTACGCCAAGACGAACTACGACCCGGAAAAGGACTTCGTCCCGGTCACCAATGTCGTCTCGGGCCCGCAGGTGCTGACGGTGCCGGCCGACTCCCCCTACAAGTCGGTGAAGGAGCTGCTCGACTCCGGGCGCGCCAACCCCGGCAAGCTCTACTTCGGCCACGCGGGCATCGGCTCGCAGACACATCTTGCCGCCGAGAACTTCGTCTTCCAGGGCAAGCTGGACGCGGTCTCCGTCCCCTACCAGGGCGAGGGGCCGGGGCTCGCGGCGCTGGTCGGCTCGCAGACCCACTTCTTCGTCGGCAACCTCGCCGCCTCGATCGGCCATATCAAGGGCGGGCGGCTGCGCGCGCTCGGCGTGACCAGCAAGACCGAGACGCCGCAGCTCCCCGGCGTGCCGCCGATCGCCAACACGATTCCCGGCTTCGAGAACCTCGGCTGGTTCGGCATCGTCGCGCCGCGCGGCACGCCGAAGGAGGTGATCCAGAAGGTCTACCAGGACACGCGCCGGGCGCTGCAGGACGCGGTGCTGAAGGAGAAGCTCTTCGCGCAGGGCCTCGCCCCGGTCGGCAATTCGCCCGACGAGATGGGGCGCGCGATGAAGGCCGAGACCGAGCTGTGGAAAAACGTGGTGCGCGCCCGCAAGATCGAGGTGAAGTGAAAGTCGATTTGCAGCGGGTCGAGGAGGCGGCGAAGGAGCTCTACATCCGCGCGATCAAGCTCCTGCCGCCCGACGTGAAGCAGGGGTTCGACGCGCTGGCGAAGGGCGAGTCGGACAAGGGCGCGCAACGGGTGCTCGGCACCATGATCCGCAACATCAAGGTCGCCGAGGACACGGCGAACCTCCTTTGCCAGGACACCGGCATTCCGATCTACAACGTGACGATCGGCCGCGGCGTGGAGGTCGACGGCGCGGGCCTGAGGGAGGCGATCCGGCGCGGCTGCGCGCGCTCGACGCGCGAATACTCGTTCCGCTCCTCGATCGTGCACCCCATCACGCGCGTGAACGAGCAGACGTCCTCAGGTCGCGGCGTGCCGATTGTCGATTTCGAATTTACAGACAGGGAAAACATTCTTGAAATCGAGATGATTCCGAAAGGCTCGGGCTCGGAGAACAATTCGTGGCTCAGGATGGCGGTGCCGGCGGACGGCGCCGATGCGATCAAGACCTTCGTCGTCGACTGCGTGCTGGAGGCCGGCGGCAAGACCTGCCCGCCGACCATCGTCGGCGTGGGCGTCGGCGGCACCGCGGACCTGTGCGTGCACCTCGCCAAGTGCGCGGCGACGCGGCCGCTCGGCTCGCGCTGCTCGGACCCCGAGGGCGCGAAGCTGGAAGAGGCGCTGACGCGCGCGGTCAACATGCTCGGCGTCGGCCCGCAGGGCCTGGGCGGGGACTCGACCTCGTTCGCGGTGCACGTCGAGACCGCGGCGACGCACATCACCATGAACCCGGTCGCGGTCAACATGCAGTGCCATTCGGCGCGCCGCGCGCGCGCCACTTTTCGTCCTGGCGGAGTTGAGTATGGTTTCTAGGTTTTTACTCTTGTGGGTGTTTGTTTCTTCTTGCTTTGCTGCCGAAGTGGCAGGTGTAAAACTTCCCGATGAAGATCAAAAACTCACTCTCAATGGAGCTGGCCTTCGCAAGCGCGCGTTCTTCAACGTTTACGTGATTGGCCTGTACCTGCCCGAGAAGAAGACCGCAGCGGCCGACATCGTCAACGCGCCGGGGGTGAAGCGCGTGCTCATTCACATGATGCGAGATGTCGATGCTTCGCAATTCGTGGATGCGCTGCGGGATGGGATGAAGGACAACCTGAGTGAAGCGGACATGAAGAGGCTCGAGCCGCAGATTTCTGAGCTTTCAGGAACAATGAGTCGAATCAAAGTCGCGAAAACTGGCATGCGCATTACGCTCGACTGGCTGCCCGGCAAGGGCACGCAGGTCACCGTGGAAGGCAAGCCCACGGGCGCCGTGATCCCGGGCGAGGACTTCTACCGGGGGCTCTTGCGCATCTGGCTCGGCGACAACCCGGTGCAGGCCGATCTCAAGAAGGCGCTGTTGGGCGGATGATGCGGGGGGCTGATGCACTACGACCTTAGCGCTCCCTTGTCGGAGAGTGACGTGCGCAAGCTGCGCGTCAACGACACCGTGACCCTGAACGGCACGCTCTTCGGCATCCGCGACGCCACGCACATCCATATGTTCGACCGCGGGCGCAAGACGCGCTTCGACCTGAAGGGGCATGCAGTGATCCACACCGCGCCGAGCGTGCGGAAAGTCGGCGCGAACTACGAGCCGATCTGCGTCGGGACGACGACGAGCGATCGGATGGAGCGGTTCACGCGCCCGCTGATGCAGCAGTACGGGGTGCGGATAATCATCGGCAAAGGCGGCCTGAGAGAAGCGTCTTCGAAAGCCTTTGCCGAGCTCGGCGGTGTTTACCTCGCGATCATCGGCGGGGCGGCGGCGCTCGAGACCACCTGGGTCGAAGCGATCGAGGACGTGGACCTGGACGACCTGCACCCGGAGTCGCTGTGGAAATTCCGCGTGCGCGGCTTCGGGCCGCTGGTGGTCGCGATGGACAGCCACGGCGCAAGCCTCTACGCGCAGGTGCGGGACGATTCGCAGGCGCGCCGGGCGAAGGCGCTGGAGAGTCTCGGCGTCAAGTCCGCGAGGTAGAATTCGCGCGTCTCCACGGAGGGAAGACCGATGAAAAAAATCCTGGTTGGCCTGGCCGCGACCGCGCTCGCGGGTGCCGCGCAGGCGCAGAACCTGTCGATCGCCACCGGCGGCACCGGCGGCGTCTACTACCCGCTCGGCGGCGGCATGGCGGCGGTGCTCTCGAAGAAAGTGCCGGGCATGCAGGCGACCGCCGAAGTCACCGGCGGGTCGGTGGCGAACATGCAGCTGATCGGCACCGGCAAGCCGTATATCGCGCTCACGCAGGCCGACGCGGCGATCGACGCGCTGAAAGGGCAGGACAAGTTCACCGGCAAGCCGATCCCGGTGCGCACGCTCATGGTGCTCTACCCGAACCGCATGCACGTGGTCACGATCGAGGGCACTGGCATCAACAAGATCGAGGACATGAAGGGCAAGCGCCTCTCGACCGGCTCCGGCGGCAGCGCCACCGAAGTGTTTGCATTCCGCGTCATCGAGGCGGCGGGCCTGGACAAGGACCGCGACATGAAGCGCGAGCGGCTCGGCGTCGCCGAGTCGGTGAACGCGCTGAAGGACCGCAAGATCGACGGCTTCTTCTGGGTCGGCGGCCTGCCGACGGCGGCGGTGACCGACCTCGCCAACTCCCCCGGCGTGAAGATCAAGTTCGTCGACATCGCGCACCTCGTGCCGGAGATGGCGAAGAAGCACGGCAACATCTACGTGAAGGACGTCATCCCGCAGCGCATGTACAAGGGCATGGACAAGGACAACCAGTGCGCCACGGTGACCAACCTGCTGAGCGTGCACGCGGGCATGGACGACAAGACCGCGTACACGATCACCAGGACGCTGTGGGAGAACCGCGTCGACCTCGTGCGCGTGCACGCCGAGGCGGTGAATCTGAAGCCCGAGAACCAGAAGGCGGAGGCCTCGTCGATCCCGTGGCATCCGGGCGCGATCAAGTTCTTTGCCGAGCAGGGCATCAGGATCGGCGGGGACGCGCCCAGGGCAGACAAGGGCGCAAAGCGCAAGTAAGCAGGTGAGCGAGGAAGCAGCGCGGCTTCACCAGCCCGCCAAGGAGGTCAGCGAAGAGGCCCTGAAACGCGCCGAGGAGATGATCGAGCGCGAGGAGGGCGTCCAGAACAAGCTGCGCGGCTGGCTGGCTGCCTTCGTGACTGCCGTGGCGGTCACGATGTCGGTGTTCCACCTCTACACCGCCTACGCGATCGTGCGGCCCGAGCACCTGCGCGCGATCCACGTGGCGTTCGTGCTCTTCCTCACCTTCCTGATTTTCCCGATGACGCGCCGCTTCCGGCACCGCGTCATGGTGTGGGACTGGCTGCTCGCGCTCGCCGCGGTCGCGAGCGCGGCCTACCTGATCGCGGGCGGCGACGAGTTCTTCGACCGCTCGATCGTGCCGAACGACTGGGACATCGCCTTCGGCGTGCTGCTCGTCGTGCTCATCCTGGAAGCGATGCGGCGCACCACCGGCTGGATCATGCCGATCGTGACCGCGTGCTTCCTCGCCTACGCGTTCTTCGGCGAGTACCTGCCGGCGCCCTGGACGCACAAGGGCTACGAGCTGCCGCGGCTCGTCGGCCACATGTACATGACGCTGGAAGGGATCTACGGCACCGCGATCAACGTCTCCTCCACGCTCATCATCCTCTTCACCATCTACGGCGCGTTCCTGCAGTACTCGGGCGCGGGCAAGTTCTTCATCGACTTCTCTTTCGCGGCGATGGGCGGCAAGCCCACCGGCGCCGGCCGCACCGTGACGCTCGCATCCTTCCTCCTCGGCGGCCCGTCGGGCTCTGGCGTGGCGACCACCGTCACGCTCGGCTCGGTGGCGGCGCCGATGCTCGCCAAGGTCGGCTACAGCAAGGAGGAGGCGGGCGGGCTGCTCGCCGCCGGAGGGCTGGGCGCCATCATCTCCCCGCCGGTGCTCGGCGCGGCCGCTTTCCTCATCGCCGAGTTCCTGAAGATCTCGTACCTCGACGTGCTCTTGATGGCCACGATCCCGACCTGCCTCTACTACCTCGCGCTCTTCGTTATGGTCGAGATCGACGTGCGCAAGTTCGGCGTGAAGGACGCGGTGTTCGAGTCGGTCGAGTCGGCCTGGTCGCTGGCAAGGAAGTACTGGTATCACTTCCTGTCGCTGGTCTCGATCATCGCCTTTATGACGCTGCCGTTCCCGCCGTTCCCGATGTCGCCGGAGCTCTCGGTGTTCTGGGCGACGGTGGTGTCAGCGCTGGCGAGCTTCCTGCGCCGCGATACCGCGCTTTTGACGTTCGAGAAAAAACCACTCTGGAAAAACCTGACCGACTCCGGTTTCGTCAAGGCGCTCGAAGGCGGCTCGCGCGCGGTGCTGAACGTGGCGGCGACCTGCGCCGGCGCGGGCCTCATCGTCGGCGTGGTGACGCTCACCGGCCTCGGCCTCAAGTTCAGCTCGATCGTGCTCGCCTACGCCGGCAACTCGCTGCTGCTCACCGCGATCTACACCGCGCTCATCGTCTGGATCGTCGGGCTCGCGGTGCCGGTGACCGCGAGCTACATCATCTGCGCCGTGATCGCCGCGCCCGCGCTGATCGCGTTGAACGTGCCCGAGTTCGCGGCGCACATGTTCATCTTCTATTACGCGGTGCTGTCGGAAGTCTCGCCGCCGACCGCGCTCTCGCCCTTCGCCGCCGCCGCGATCACCGGCGGCGACCCGTACAAGACCACGCTGCAATGCTGGAAGTACACGACGCCCGCGTTCCTGGTGCCGTTCCTCTTCGTGCTCGAGCCGGCCGGCACCGGGCTGCTGCTCACCGGCTCGATGAAGACGCTGGCCACCGCCGACTGGGGCTCGATCGCCTATGTGACTTTCGTCGCCGCATGCGCGATCCTTGCCTTCGCCTCATCGTTCCAGGGGTGGCTGATCCGGCGCACACTGGCTGCCGAACGGATCGCCCTCGCAGCCGCCGGCGTGCTGCTGACCTTCCCCGTCCCCGTGCCTGCGGGCCTCAGCCTCTCGGCGGACCAGTTCGGGATGGCCGCGATCGCGCTTGTTCTCGCGATCCAATGGTGGCGGACACGGCCGCGTGCGTGAGCTTTCGACCGACATCCTGATCCTCGGCGCAGGCGGCGCCGGGCTCTTCGCTGCGCTGCATGCGCACAAGGAGAATCCCGATCTTTCCATCACGGTCGCGGTGAAGGGCCTGCTCGGCAAGTGCGGCTGCACGCGCATGGTGCAGGGCGGCTACAACGTCGCGCTTGCGAAGGAAGACTCGATCGAGCGCCACTTCATGGACACGATCGAGGGCGGCAAGTGGCTGCCCGACCAGGATCTCGCCTGGATGCTGGTGACGCTCGCGATCGAACGTATCCACGAGCTGGAGAACGAGCTCGGCTGCTTCTTCGACCGCAACCCCAACGGCACGGTGCACCAGAAGGCGTTCGCCGGCCAGACCTTCGACCGCACGGTGCACAAGGGCGACCTGACCGGCATCGAGATCATCAACCGGCTGGCCGAGCAGGTGTGGGCGCGCAGGATCAGTCGCCTTGAGGAACATCGCGCGGTCGAACTCCTGAAGGATGTTTCTGGAGAAAGAATTGCTGGAGTCTTGTTCATCGACATGCGAACAGGCGACTACGTGCTCGTGCGCGCCAAGGCGGTGCTGCTCGCGACCGGCGGCGGGCCGACGATGTACAAGTACCACACGCCCTCGGGCGACAAGAGCTGCGACGGCCTGGCGATGGCGCTGCGCGCGGGGCTCTCGCTGCGCGACATGGAGATGGTGCAGTTCCATCCGACCGGGCTCCTTGCCGGCACGCACACGCGCATGACGGGCACGGTGCTGGAAGAGGGCCTGCGCGGCGCGGGCGGGCACCTTCTGAACGGCGCAAAAGAGCGCTTCATGCCGAAGTACGACCCGCTTGCCGAGCGCGCCACGCGCGATTTCGTCTCGCGCGCCATGTTCACTGAGATGAGGAAGGGCAATACCGGCCCGAACGGCGGGCTTTTCATCTCGATGGGCCACCTCGACCGGAATTTCGTGAAGAAGGAATTCCGCGGGATGGTCGAGCGCTGCGCCGACTGCGGCTTCGATCTGGCCGGCGGCCTCGTGGAGGTCGTACCGACCGCGCACTACCTGATGGGCGGCGTCGAGTTCGCGCCCGACTGCCGCACCGCGCTCGAGGGCCTCTTCGTCGCCGGCGAGGACGCCGGCGGCGTGCACGGCGCCAACCGGCTCGGCGGCAACGGCGTCGCCAACTCGACTGTTTTTGGTGCCGTGGCAGGTGACGCGATGGCCGAGTGGGTCAAGAACGAAAAACTGAGAGAGATTGATTTGGTTTCGCTTGAGAATGCCCTTTCGTCCTGTGAAAAACCCTTCAAAGCGAAAACCTCATCTCTGGAACCCATTCGAGAGCGCCTCTACGAGGTGATGTGGCAGAAGGTCGGCATCATCCGCGACGAGGGAGGGCTGCGCGCCGCCCTGTCTGAACTTGATTCTCTTGAAAAAGAACTGGAAGGCGCGGGCGTCGCAGACGGCAATCGCGCCTTCAATCTCACCTGGTACGACTGGCTGAACCTGAAGAGCCTGGTGCAGGTGAGCCGCGCGATCGCCACCGCGGCGCTTGCACGCACCGACTCGCGCGGCGCGCACTTCCGCGAGGATTGTCCTGAAACGGGCTCGCTGGAAAACTCTTTTTTCATAAGAACAAAAATGAAGGACGGAAAACTGGAAACCGGTACCCATCCCGTCTCGTTCACCCGCGTGAAGCCGGGGCAGAGCCTGCTTGCCCGGGAGGCTCAGCCCGCGAGCGCCTGATCGAGGTCGGCGTAGAGGTCTTCGGCGGCTTCGATTCCGACCGACAGGCGCAGAAGATCCGGCGGCGCGGGCGTCCCGGCGCCTTCCACCGAGGCGCGGTGCTCGACCAGACTCTCGACGCCGCCGAGCGAGGTTGCGCGCTTCCACAGCTGGACCCGCGCGGCCGCCTTGATTGCCGCCGTCTCGCCGCCGCGCACGCGGATCGACATCATTGCGCCGAACCCGCCTTTCATCTGCCGCGCGGCGATGGCGTGGCCGGTGAACGACGCGAGGCCCGGATAGAGCACGGCCTCGATCCGCGGGTGCCTGGCAAAGCGCTCCGCGAGCGCCTGCGCCGAGTCGCAGGCCTGCCGCACACGAAGGTAGAGCGTGCGCATGCCGCGCAAGAGCAGCCAGGCTTCGAACGAGCCGAGCACGGCGCCGAGCTGGACGCGCACCGCGCGGATGCGCTGCCAGTACTCGTCGTCGCGCCCTGCGGTGAGCGTGCCCGCGACGATGTCCGAGTGGCCGTTCAGGTACTTGGTCGCCGAGTGCATCACGAGGTCGGCGCCAAGAGCAATCGGCGCGTAAGGACAGGTGTCGCTGCCGTGGAGTCCACCGCGAGCCGGGCGCCGGCGCCGTGCGCGATCTCCGTCGCCGCGGCGATGTCGGTCACGGTCCAGAGCGGGGTCGCGGGCGTCTCGATCCAGACGAGCTTGGTCTTGCCGGGGCGCACCGCGGTGCGCAGCGCGCCGAGGTCGTCACCGGCGAAGAAGCCGACCTCGAGGCCGAGATTGCCGGCCGCGTTGGCAAGCCAGTTGCGCAGCGACCAGTACATGACTTTCGGCGCCACCACGTGATCGCCGGGCTTGAGCGCGACGAAGGCCGCCGTGGCGGCGGCCATCCCTGAGCCGAAGAGGAGCGTCGCGGCGCCGCCCTAGAGCGCGGTGAGCAGCGCCTCGGCCTGGTCGAAGCTGGGGTTGTCGGCGCGGATATAGCCGCGCCCCGAGCGGTACTGATTGTCGGGGTCGCGGACGAAGGTGCTCGAGACGTGCAGCGGCGGCGAGATCGCGCGCGTGCGCTCGTCCACCCAGCCGAGCGCCTGGGCGGCGAGCGTCTCGGGCCGTTGCGGCGGCTTGTCCTTCTCTTCAGCCAACGTGCTTGCGGAAGAACTCGACCGTGCGGTTGCGCGCGAGCTTGGCCGCGTCCGCGTTCCAGGAGCCGCGCTGGTCGCAGTTGAAGCCGTGCCCGGCGCCGGCGTAGTAGTGCGCGGTGATCTCCGGGTGCTTCGCGGCGATTTCCTTCGCCTGCGCGAGGGTGGGCGACTGGTCGAGCTCGCCGAAGTGGCACATGGTCGGGCACTTGGGCTTCTCGTCCTTGAAGTTGGGCATGCCGCCGCCGTAGTAGGGCGCCGCGCAGGCAAGGCCGCTCGCGCGCGCCGCGGCGACCCAGGTCACGGTGCCGCCGTAGCAGTAGCCGACGATGCCGACCTTGCCCGCCTTGGCCGCCTCGCCGATCGCCGCCTGCACATCCAGCATGCTCTTCGCCCAGTCCATCTTCTGCATGATCGCGCGCCCCGCTTCAATCTCGGGCTGAGAGTAGCCGGTGTCGTAGTTGCGCTGCACGCGGTCGAACATCGCCGGCGACACGGCGCGGTAGCCGTCTGCGGCGTAGCCGTCGGCGGTCGCCTTGATGTGGCTGTTGACGCCGAAGATCTCCGGGATCACTACCACGCCGCCGCGCGCTTTGCCCGAAGGTACCGCGACATACACGGCGAACTTGTGGCCGTCGGAGGCCTTCAGCTCGATGAACTTGCCCATGTTTTCTCCTCCCTTAGAATCGAACATTATGAAGAAAAAGAGCGGGGAATTGCTGATCCTCGCGCGAAACGCGCTCGAGCGCGCCGGCGCGAACCCGGTGATGGCGAAAGCGACGGCGCAGCACCTGCTGCGCGCCGAGGAGCACGGCCTGCCGACCCACGGGATGTCGCGCGTGCCGTTCTACTGCGCGTTCCTCAAGAACGGGCGCGCCGACGGCGCGGCGCGCCCGGCGATGGCGGCCGAGCGCGGCGCAGCCTGCCTGATCGACAACCGCGACGGCCTGCCCTACGAGTCCGCGGCCTGGGCGATCGAGGAGATCGTCCAGCGCGCGCGCCGCAACGGCGTCGCGTTCGCCGGCATCACCAATAGCGCCCATGTCGGCGTGCTCGGCATCCACCTGCTGCCGGTCGCGGCGGCGGGCATGGTCGGCGTCGCGTTCACCAATTCGCCGGCGGCGATCCCGCCCTGGGGCGGCAAGAAGGCGCTCTTTGGCACCGACCCGGTGGCGTTCGCGTTCCCGCGCGAGGAAGGCGAGCCGCTGGTGATCGATCTCGCGCTGACGACCGTCGTGCGCGGCAAGATCATGATGGCGATGACGCGCGGCGAGAAGATCCCGGAGGGCTGGGCGCTCGACCGCCACGGCAAGCCGACCACCGACCCGAAGGAGGCAATCGAGCACGGCAGCCTCTTCCCGATCGGCGGCGTGAAGGGCGCGATGCTCGCGCTCGCCTTCGAGCTCGTCTGCGCCGCGCTCACCGGCTCGGCGATCGGGCCGGAGGCCGACTCGTTCTTCACCGAGGAGGGCAACAAGCCGAAGATCGGCCACGCCTTCATGGCGATCGATCCGGGCGCGCTCGCCGGGCACGCGCGCTACTTCGAGCGCGTCGAGACGGTGGTGAGCACGATGCTCGCCGACGAAGGCGTGCGGCTGCCGGGCGCTCGGCGCTTCGCCTCCGAGAAGAAGCTGCGCGCCGCGGGCATCGAGATCCCGGACGACCTGATGCAGAAGATAGAAAAGCTGACGCGTGGCTAGCCAGGGCGCGACGCTGGATGCCTTCGGCGACGCGCTGTGGCTGGAAGACGGCCTCGCCAAGAACACGCTGCAGTCCTACCGGCGCGACCTGGAGCAGCTCTCGGTTTTTCTCGGGAACAAGTCGTTGGAGAAGGCGGAAGAGCAGGATCTCTACGCTTTTCTAGCCTCCAGAAAGGGCCGGACCTCCAGCGCCGCGCGCATGCTGTCCACGCTCAAGCGCTTCTACGGCTGGTGCCTGCGCGAGCGCCGCATCCAGGCCGACCCGACGCTGCGGCTCGAGCCGCCGAAGCGCGCGCCGCGCTTTCCGAAAACGCTCTCTGAGGCGGACGTGGAGGCGCTGCTCGCCGCGCCGGACGTGACGACCCCGCTCGGGCTGCGCGACCGCACCATGCTCGAAGTGCTCTACGCCGCGGGGTTGCGGGTTTCAGAATTGATTGCCCTGAAAATTTTTGAAGTCGAGCTCAGCTCCGGCGTCGTTCGCGTGATGGGCAAGGGCTCGAAGGAGCGGCTCGTTCCTCTCGGGGAAGAGGCGGTGGACTGGATCCGGAACTACACGAAAAAATCCAGGAACGAAATGCTCAGGAAAAAAACGTCCGATTTCCTGTTCGTCACCGACCGTGGCTCCGGGATGACCCGGCAGGCGTTCTGGCATGCGATCAAGCGCCACGGCAGGCGCGCGATCCCGGGCAAGCAGCTCTCGCCGCACGTGCTCAGGCACGCCTTTGCCACGCACCTCATCAACCACGGCGCCGACCTGCGCGTGGTGCAGATGCTGCTTGGCCACGCCGACATCTCGACCACGCAGATCTACACGCACGTGGCGCGCGAGCGCCTGAAGCAGCTGCACAAGGTCCACCATCCGCGCGGCTGACGCGCGTACACTGCAGGCAGGGGAGGCGCACCATGAACCTGAGAACGGCAGTCGTTCTGCTCGCGGCGCTGTGCGCGCCGGCGGCCCATTCGCAGAGCTATCCCGCCAAGCCGATCCGCGTCGTCATCGGCTTTTCCGCCGGAAGCGAGATCGACACCATCGGGCGGCTCGTCAGCCAGAAACTATCGGAAGCGCTCGGCCAGCAGCTCGTGGTCGAGAACCGCACCGGCGCGGGCGGCAGCCTCGCCGCCGGCCAGGTCGCGGCGGCGCCGGGCGACGGCTACACGCTGCTCATCAACTCGGTCTCGCACGCGGCGATCGGCGCGCTCTACAAGAACCTGCCCTTCGACACGGTGAAGGATTTCGCCGGCGTCTCGCAGCTGACCAGCGCGCCCAACGTGCTCGTCGTCGCGCCGGCGCAGGGGATCAAGTCGGCGGCCGAGCTGATCGCGCTCGCCAGGCAGAAGCCGGGGCAGCTCAATTTCGGCTCGGCCGGCGTCGGCAGCGGCACGCACATGACGCTCGAGCAGCTGAAGCTCGCCACCGGCATCAACGTCGCGCACGTGCCCTACAAGGGTGTGCCCGAGGTGCTCACCGATACCGCGGCCGGTCGCGTCAACACGAGCTTCGCGCCGATCGGCAACGTGCTCGGCATGGTGAAGGACGGCAGGCTGGTGCCGCTCGCGGTCAGCACCGCGGCGCGCTCGCCCTCTCTGCCGGAGGTGCCGGCGCTCGCCGAATCGGTCGCGCCGGGCCTCGACTGGGACCAGTGGTACGGCATGTTCGCGCCGGCCGGGACCCCGCGCCCGCTCGTCCATCAACTCTCGAAGGAAGTCGCGCGCGTGCTCGTGCAGACCGACATGCGCGAGCGCATCGCCGCCCGCGGCTCCGTGCCCAAGCCCTCCACGCCCGAAGTTTTCGACTGGTTCGTGCGCGCCGAGGTCGACAAGGTGAGCCGGGTGATCCGCGAGGGCGGAATCCGGATCGACTAGCGCTTTCGCTCGATCGTCACGCCGACGAGCTTCGCGTTCGGCAGGATCCCGATCTTCGACACGGTCACCCTGACCCAGGGCGACCTGAACTCGCCGGTGAGGAGCGCCGCGATGCGGCCGGCGAGCGTCTCGACCAGGCGGAAGTGGCCGCTCGCGCAGAGCGCCTTGATGCGGATCGAGACCTGCTCGTAGTCGATCGTGTCGGCGACGCGGTCGGAGGCGAACACCGTGTCCCCCGGCAGCCCGATGTCGAGGTCGATCGACACCGTCTGCTTCACGTGGCGCTCGCGCTTGTGGATGCCGATGAGCACCTCGATGCGCAGGTCGCGGAGCTGGATGCAGTCCATGGATGGCGGGAATTATAGAATCCTGCCTCATGCAGACCGCGGCCGTCGCACTTCTCGCGTATCTCCTGGGCTCGGTGTCCTTTGCGATCGTGGTGAGCCGCCTCATGCGCCTGCCCGATCCGCGCATCTACGGCTCGAAGAACCCGGGCGCGACTAACGTGCTGCGCTCGGGGAGCAAGATCGCCGCGGTGCTGACGCTCGTGGGCGATGCGGGCAAGGGCGCGCTCGCCGTCGTCATCGTCGTGCTCTACACCGGCGAGCCCGCGGCCGCGGGGCCGGATGCACCGGTCGCCGGGGCGATGGCGTTTCTCGGCCATCTCTTTCCGGTATGGCACGGCTTCAAGGGCGGCAAGGGCGTCGCGACCGCGGCAGGCGTGCTGCTTGCGCTCGATCCTTGGCTGGGCCTCGGCACGCTTGTCACGTTCGCCGTGATCGTTCTCTTTTTCCGCATGGTGTCGCTTGCTTCGGTGATCAGCGCGGCGTTTGCGGTGTTCTACGCGTTTTTCCTGTTTGGCGTGAGGCCGATCGGCTGGGCCGTGACCACGATGGCGGTGCTGCTTGTCTGGCGCCACGCTGCCAATCTGCAGCGCATCGTCTCGGGCACCGAGCCGCGGCTGGGAGAAAAGAAGACATGAAGATCCTGATGCTCGGAGCCGGCGGCGTAGGCGGTTATTTCGGCGGGCGCATGGTCGAGAAGGGCGCGGACGTGACCTTTCTCGCGCGCCCGAAGCGCGCCAAGGAGCTCGCGCGCGACGGCCTGCGCATCTCGAGCCGCTTCGGCAACGCGACACTCAAGGTCGAGCATGTCACGCAGGAGTCGCTGAAGCCGGACTACGACCTGGTGATGTTCACCGCCAAGGCCTACGACCTCGCGAGCGCCGTGGACGCCATTGCGCCCGCGATCCAGGGCCGGGCGCTCGCGCTGCCTTTCCTCAACGGGATCGCGCACATGCGGGCGCTGGATGAGCGCTTCGGGCGCGAGCGCGTGCTCGGCGGCGTTGCCTACATCGCCGCCACGCTCGCGCCCGGCGGCGAGGTGAAGCACCTGAACGAGTTTCACCGCATCGTGTTCGGCCCACGCGCGCCGTCGCAGAAGGCGGCCTGCGATGCGCTTGCGGCGGCCCTGCAAGGCGTCAACTTCAACTGGCAGCAGCTGGAGAACATCGAGCAGGCGATGTGGGACAAGTGGGTGCTGCTCGCCACGCTCGCCGGCATCACCTGCCTGATGCGCGCGCCGGTGGGCGACATCGTCGCCGCGCCCGCGGGCGAGAAGATCGTCCTGGCGCTGCTCGGCGAGTGCGCGTCGGTGGCGAAGGCCAGTGGCTTTCCCACGCCCGAGCCGGTGATGGCGAACTACCGGGGCATGCTCACGCAGAAGGGCTCGGCGTTCACCGCCTCGATGCTGCGCGACGTCGAATCCGGCGGCAGGACCGAGGGCGAGCACATCCTCGGCTCGCTGCTTGCGCATGCGCAGCGGCACGGCATCGCCACGCCGATGCTCGAAGTCGCGGCGACGCACCTTGCCGCCTACGACGCGCGGCGCCAGCGCGAAAGCGCGAAGTAGGGTTTTCTCTGCTCTATGTTGCTGTCAGATCCCAGCGGGGTCTGACTGAAAAAGCCGATCCCGTGGCGGTTCCGTTTCCTGCCCGCAGCCGCAGCGCGCCGGAGAGCGCGATCATCGCGCCGTTGTCGGTGCAGAGCTCCGGCTCCGGGTAAACGACGTCGAAGCCGCCCTTGCGCGCTTCCGCATCGAGCGCGGCGCGCAGCTGCCGGTTCGCGCCCACGCCGCCCGCGACGACCAGCTGCGAGAGCCCCGTGCGCGCCATCGCAGCCGCGCACTTGGCGGCGAGCACCTCGACCACCGCCTCCACGAAAGCGCGCGCAACGTCGGCGTGCGCGGCCTGCGGCTCGTTGCGCAGGAGCGTGACAGCCGCGGTCTTCAGGCCCGAAAAGCTGAAGTCGAAATCTCCGCTCCCCAGCATCGGCCGCGGCAGCTTGTAGCGGCCGGGGTTGCCCGACTCGGCAAGTTGCGCGAGCGCCGGCCCGCCCGGGTAGCCGAGGCCGAGGAGCTTCGCGGTCTTGTCGAACGCTTCGCCGGCCGCGTCATCCTGCGTTTCGCCGAGCAGCTCGTAGCGGCCGAGCGCCTGGACCCGCATCAGCTGCGTGTGCCCGCCCGAAACCAGCAGCGCCACGAATGGAAAGTGCGGCGGGCGCGCAGAAAGGAGGGGCGATAGCAGATGGCCTTCTAGGTGGTGGATGCCGATCGCCGGCACGCCGAGCGCCGCGGCAAGCCCGTGCGCGAAGGAAGCGCCCACCAGCAATGCGCCGGCAAGCCCCGGCCCCTCCGTATAAGCGATCGCCGAGAGGTCCTCGGCTTTCTTTCCGGAGGTGCTCAAAACCCCCCTGAGGAGCGGGACGAGGCGCCTGACGTGGTCGCGCGAGGCGAGCTCGGGCACCACTCCGCCGTAAGCGTCGTGCATCGCGGTCTGCGAGTGCACGGCGTGCGCGAGCAGCCTGCCGGCGCCGGCGTCGTAGAGCGCCAGCCCGGTCTCGTCGCACGAGGTCTCGATGCCGAGGATCAGCATGACTGCAAAGGGGATTCTGATACAATCCGCGCCTTTACGAAATCGACAGGAACGGAATGCCGACCGTACGCGTCAAGGAAAACGAGCCCTTCGAGGTGGCGATGCGCCGCTTTAAGCGCACCGTCGAGAAGACGGGTCTTCTCACCGAGCTGCGCGCGCGCGAGTACTACGAGAAGCCGACCACCGAGAGAAAGCGCAAGCTCGCCGCTGCGGTCAAGCGCCACCACAAGCGCCTGCGCAGCCAGATGTTGCCGCAGAAGCTGTACTGACCCTCAAGCAGAAAATCACCGAAGACATGAAGGTCGCCATGCGGGCGAAGGACGCTGCACGCCTGTCGGCCATTCGATTGATCCTGTCCGGAATAAAGCAGCGAGAGGTGGACGAGCGCGTCGAGCTCGGCGACGCGGACGTGCTGTCCGTGATCGACAAGATGCTCAAGCAGCGGCGCGAGTCGATCGCCCAGTTCGAGAAAGCCGGCCGCAACGATCTCGCCGACACCGAAAAGTTCGAGGTGGGCGTGCTTTCCGGCTACCTGCCGCAGCAGATGTCGGAAGCCGAGATCGAGAAGGAAGTCGCCGCCGCGATCGCCCAGTCGGGCGCCGCCGGCGTCAAGGACATGGGCAAGGTCATGGGCGTCCTCAAGCCGAAGCTCGCGGGCAAGGCCGATATGGGCAAAGTTTCGGCTCTTGTGAAGGCAAAACTCGCTTCGTAGGCCCTAGAATCAGGGACTCTGATCCCTGAATCTTTCAAGCAGGATCTCCTCAACCGGGTCGACGTCGTCGATGTCGTCTCGCGCTACGTCAAGCTGAAGAAAGCGGGGGCCAATTTCTCCGGCCTCTGCCCGTTCCACAACGAGAAGACGCCCTCCTTCACGGTCAGCCCGACCAAGCAGTTCTATCACTGCTTCGGCTGCGACGCGCACGGCAATGCGATCGGCTTTCTCATGGCCTACGGCGGCATGGGCTATGTCGATGCCGTCAAGGACCTCGCCTCGGGCGTCGGCATGCAGGTGCCGGAGTGGCAGCCGCGCACGCCCGAGGAAGCGCACAAGAAGGAGCGCGAGACCGACCTCACCGCGCTGCTCGAGCGGGCGATGGAGTTCTACCGCGCGGAGCTAAAGAAATCCCCGCGCGCCATCGAGTACCTGAAAGGGCGCGGCCTCACCGGCGAGATCGCCGCGCGCTTCCGCATCGGCTACGCGCCGGACGACTGGACCGGTTTGAGATCTTGTTTTGACGCCTATTCGGATTCTTCTCTTGTAGAAGCGGGACTCGTCATCGAGCAGGACGGAAAGCGCTACGACCGCTTTCGCGATCGCATCGTGTTCCCGATTTTCAACGCGAGAGGAGCTGTGATTGGATTTGGCGGGAGGATTTTGGATAAGGGGGAACCCAAGTACCTGAATTCCCCCGAAACACCGGTTTTCGAGAAAGGCCGCGAGGTCTACGGACTGGTGCAGGCGCGCGACGCGCTGCGCACCTCCGGCCGGGTGCTCGTCGTCGAGGGCTACATGGACGTGGTCGCGCTCGCCCAGTTCGGCGTCGGCTACGCGGTGGCGACGCTCGGCACGGCGACGACGCCCGTCCATGTGGCAAAGCTCCTGCGACTCACCGACGAGCTGGTGTTCTCGTTCGACGGCGACGCCGCGGGCCGCAAGGCCGCCTGGCGCGCGCTCGAGGTGAGCCTGCCGCTCGCGACCGACGCAAAGCCCATACGGTTCCTCTTCCTCCCCGAGGAAGACGACCCCGATACCTACATCCGCAAGCACGACAAGGACGCCTTCGAGCGCCTGGTGCGCGAGGCGCCGACACTCTCCGGCTTCCTCCTCGCCGAACTGCGCGCGGGTGCCGATCTCGGCACCGCGGAGGGCCGCTCGCGTCTGCTCGTCACCGCCAAGCCGCTGGTGCAGAAGGTGGCCGCGCCGGCGCTCAAGCTCCAGCTGGTCAAGGAGATCGCCGAGCTCGCGCGCGTCTCGCAGGACGAGGCGGAGCGGCTGCTCGAGCTCGGTTCCGGGGCCCCGGCGTTCCGGCACGCCGCGCCGCCGAAGCTCAACCGCACGCCGCCGGCGTCGCTCGAGTGGAAGCTGCTCACGCGCGCGTTCGCCAAGCCCGAGGTCGCGCTCGAGATCGACGTGGCGCTGCTCAATCCGGACCTGCCCGAATCGCAGGCGCTCATCGAGTGGATCGAGATCCTGCAGGGCGCCGCGGACCCGGAGGCGATTGCCGACGGCCAGGTAAGCGAACTGATTCAGAGTGCGCGCCACGCCGAGTTGCTTGAAAGCGCGCATGCCAACCTCCATATGGAGTTGAAGCTCCCGGTGGATGCCGCCCTGAGCGAATTCCGCGAAACCCTCGAGCGGCTGCGCACCCGGGTGCCGGAGGCCGACCAGCTGCTGCAGCAGAAGATCCTCAAGGGCACGGCTTCGGCCGAGGAGCGGCGCGCTTTCGAGTCGAAATTCGGGTCGGAAAGACGCTAGGCCTGGAACGGATCTTTCCCGGCGCAGATTTGTTTTCCTGGGGTAGAATCCTGCACTTTTTTCGTCCCCCCGGCCCCAAGCCGAGGGCTCCCACGGGGCAAGATGGCTAAAGCCAAGCGCAAGTCGAAGTCCAGCAAGCCGAAGCACAACAAGAAAAAAGCGCACAAAATCAAGCAGCTGAAGAAGAAAGCGGCACGCCGCCGGGTCGTCGCGCGCCGCAAGCCCGCGCCCAGGAAAGCACCCAAGAAACTCCTCGCCCGGAAACCGGCGGCTGCCCCCAAGGCGCCAGCCGCAAAGGTCGACGAGAAGAAAAAGGGCAAGGTCAGCGCCAAGCAGGCGCTCGAGCTCCTCGAGGCGAACGTCGCCGCCGTCAAGGCGAAGGGCAGGGGCCGCCCGGGCCGCAAGAGCAAGAAAGACGGCTGGATCATCCCGCCGGACCTGCCCAAGGAAGACGCCGAGACCCGGCGCACGCGTCTGAAGAACCTGATCAAGCTGGGCAAGGACCGCGGCTTCCTCACCTACGCCGACATCAACGACCACCTGCCCGATGACCTCGTGGATGCCGAGCAGATCGAGGCGATCATCTCGACCTTCGGCGACATGGGCATCCAGGTCTACGACAAGGCGCCCGACCAGGAGCAGCTGCTGGTCGGCCCGGACCAGCCGGCCGCCGCGGCCGCCGACGACGACGTGGAAGAGCAGGCCGAGGCCGCGCTCTCGACGGTCGACTCGGAATTCGGCCGCACCACCGACCCGGTGCGCATGTACATGCGCGAGATGGGCTCGGTCGAGCTGCTCACGCGCGAGGGCGAGATCGAGATCGCCAAGCGGATCGAAGAGGGCCTGCGCCACATGGTCCAGGCGATCAGCGCCTGCCCGACGACGGTGCAGGAGGTCCTCGACCTCGCCGACAAGGTATCGAAAGACGAGATGAGGATCGACGAGGTGGTCGACGGCCTCATCGACCCGGACGCGAAGGACGATTTCGACCCGAGGCGCGCGGTCGAGCCGACCGAGGAGGAGGAAGAGGAGCAGATCGAGGAAGAGGAAGCGATGTCGGAGGAGGAAGAGAACGCGGCGCAGACTGCGAGCCTGCTGAAACTCAAGGGCGAGGCGCTCGAGAAGTTCCGCCGCATCCGTCGCCTCTACGAGAAGCTCGGCCGCGTGCTCGAGAACAAGGGGCCGCGCGACAGGGACTACCTGCGCGTGCGCGACCAGATCGGCGCGGAGCTCATGCTGATCCGCTTCACCGCGCGCACGGTCGAGCGGCTGTGCGACAGCGTCCGCAGCCTGGTCGAGGAAGTGCGCTCGCACGAGCGCGAGATCCAGGCCATCTGCATCGACAAGGCCAACATGCCGCGCCCGCACCTCATCAAGGTTTACTCCGGCGCGGAAGGCTCCAAGCGCTGGCTCACCGCCGAGATCAACGCGCAGAACCCCTGGAGCGAGGCGCTGGTGCGCCTCGAGCCCTCGGTGATCGAGTTGCTCGGCAAGATCCAGGCGGTGCAGCAGAAGATCGGCATCCCGATCCGCGACCTGAAGGACATCAACAAGCAGATGTCGACGGGCGAAGCGAAGGCGCGGCGCGCCAAGCGCGAGATGACGGAAGCGAATTTGCGTCTAGTCATCTCGATCGCGAAGAAGTACACCAACCGCGGCCTGCAGTTCCTCGACCTCATCCAGGAAGGCAACATCGGCCTGATGAAGGCGGTCGACAAGTTCGAATACCGCCGCGGCTACAAGTTCTCGACCTACGCCACCTGGTGGATCCGGCAGGCCATCACGCGCTCGATCGCCGACCAGGCGCGCACCATCCGCATCCCGGTGCACATGATCGAGACCATCAACAAGATGAACCGCATCTCGCGCCAGATCCTGCAGGAGACGGGGCAGGAGCCCGATCCGGCCACGCTCGCGCAGAAGATGGAGATGCCGGAGGAGAAGATCCGCAAGATCCTCAAGATCTCCAAGGAACCGATCTCGATGGAGACGCCGATCGGCGATGACGACGACTCGCACCTGGGCGATTTCATCGAGGACCAGTCGACGATGGCGCCCTCCGACGCGGCGACCTACGCCTCGCTACGCGACGTCACCAAGGAAGTGCTCGACACGCTCACGCCGCGCGAGGCGAAAGTCCTGCGCATGCGCTTCGGCATCGAGATGTCCACCGACCACACGCTCGAGGAAGTCGGCAAGCAGTTCGACGTCACCCGCGAGCGCATACGCCAGATCGAGGCCAAGGCGCTGCGGAAGCTGCGGCACCCCTCGCGCTCGGAGCGGCTCAAGAGTTTCCTCGATCAGGAGAACTAGAACACCGGAGGAGCAGGGAGAGGAGAAGGGGACAGAAAGGGCCGCAGATAAAGCGGCCCTTTCTGTTGGAAAACAGGGACAGACCACGTTTTCGGTATTCTTTCCGGTTGAAAACGTGGTCTGTCCCTGTTTTCTCGCGGGCCGGTAGCTCAGTTGGTCAGAGCAGGGGACTCATAATCCCTTGGTCGTTGGTTCGATTCCAACCCGGCCCACCATATAAAAGTTAGGTTTTAGCGGTAGTAATCGCTAACGTATTGGTATTAAGTCCCCGTACTAGTCCCCGGTTACTCCCCGATACCCCTGGCAGGCTGGCTTTGACGTGCCCCCCGATTTAGTACGGAATCGAGGTGGAGTCCGGGGTTAAGGTTACGACCTTTTCAAGGGGTTTGCGCACGCGATCGGCGGAACGCCGAGAAGCGTGCGCTGCCTTGAACTCTTCAGGGGTCAGGTCATTGAGCGAGCTGTGCGTTCGCTCGGTGTTGTACTC